>JAEEGG010004966.1_pt1 | contig 32002 bp, 32 predicted proteins | sample 9134161 | NCBI WGS metagenome assembly JAEEGG01 (sample SAMN16246543, study PRJNA631951) | gut metagenome | biome: gut microbiome; feature: rumen; material: CR-attached | host: Bos | place: Iran: Karaj | collected 2018-10 | reverse complement strand
AAGCCGAGTGCATACCATCCTGCAACTCCCCTGTCGTTTTCTTCAACTCCAGACAGCGATGCTCATCCTTCGCGATTATCTCTTGTATATCTTCAAATGTCATAACAATTAACCTTTAATCATTAACCGTAAGTATCCCCTCCACTTCATGCTCTACAAACGGACCCTCTTTGACCTCGAAGATTGTGGCACTCTCAATACATTCAAGGGTGTGCCACACATTCTTGGGAATGTCAACGCCATAGCGGCCTTCTTCATGACAGAGTACGATGCTATCTATTATCGAACCATCATCATTATATGTTGAGACCTTGACCTTACCTCGCAATATGATAAAGGTCTCGTCTTTTGTTGGATGCCGATGGATGGGGACTACCGTTCCCGGTTCTACGGCATTAAGGAACCGATGACACTTGTCTTCCAACGACTGATGGAAGTTATAGTTCATCCTTAGGCGAGGGGAGTCCTTCGCTTTTATCTGAACCTCATCCAACAAGCACTCATTTATAACCTTCATATTTAGAGCCAATCGTAAATCCTTGTATCCTGTTTGACAGGGAAGCTTTGGTACTTACCCATCTAAGCACTCTACCATGAATCCTGAACCCTTAATCCTGAACCCTTCACCATGAACCTAATATATTCCACCTCTCGTCCTGCGTCATCCTACCATTATTGCTTATTATCCTCATCCCCAAACACAAGCATAGGATCATCCATTAAATCCAGTGCAGGTATTATCCTAATCGGGCTTTCATCATCTGTATGCCCATATTGATATGCAGGCATATTTACGGTTACAAATACCGAAGAGCAAGTGTATGTATCATCCACTTCTTTACACAAACCGGTAAAAGCACGAATATGATTCTTACACCACATGTCGCGCTCTATCGGTTTCTCCATATCATCTCCCGTTTTCCGATTTTCTGTGAGGACTTCATAAACAGTCCTGCTTTCATAATAATCTTTAGTTTCGATGCAAACTATTTTCTTGCGCTTCGTGTCAATAAGTAGCACATCTATATCCCCCAATGATTTTGTATGCTCAAGCCGTTCCCCTGGTCCAATCACGACGCCCCGGAAAGCCCATAGCGTATCTATCCCCATAGACTCATAATAGTTCTTGAGATTATTTTCGAAAACAATGCCCTTCCGATGATTGAGGTCGCTCATATACACCTTCATCTTCTGAGACTGTGCATGTACCTTCCCTTCATCTAATCTTTCCATCATCACACGTTCGTGCTGGTGCAATGACTTAGTACTGAACAGAACGTTATCCTTATAGCATACCCATGGGCGCGATGAGATTTGGTATTTTCGGTTAAAACGCTGAGAGAAACTCTCGCTTGGCAGTGCACCTTTTGACATGTCTTTATACATGCAAAAAGTTTCCTTAAATGCCTTTATATTCTCTTTTCTAATAGCTTTCAGCAAAATTTTGTCCACGAACTCATTCCATGCTATTTCCATGACAGGCTGTCCATTGCTAATAGCATAATTGAGCGATTCCTCTAGCAGTTTCTTCCACTGATTATAATCAATATGGTACTCTTCTTTAAAAGCATCCAGAAACTTCTCGTCCTTAATGTCTATATTTGGATTCTTCTGAAGAGTATGGAGTTTCCTATAACTATCTGGCCGGTAGAGTTCATTCTCCCTCATATCAGAGAAATATGCCATCTGCTCATTAATTCTATCTTGAGGGAGTCCCACGCGCCCATTTGCCAGTATAGCCAACTCTGTACCAGAAATCTCGAAAGTCAGGAAATCCAAATAGATTCCAAAGATGTACAGTTCATGCATATAGGCAAATATCCTGTCTATATCTACCAACTTAGGGTCATTCTGTGAGTGGAAGTCATTCGACACAATACGTTCCAGCAAGCATTGCGTCAGGTTATTCGTTTCTGAATATTTGAACAGCAAAGCTTTCTGTTCGCTATAGTCTGCTCCCAAATAGTTCATGACGGCATTCACTTTCTCAAATCTCATACTGGTAGCAGCCAGCCAGAAAAGATTTCCATGATGCAGTTCCATCAATGACTTTACAAACCTTGATGTGGAATAATTTGACAACAAATCGTTTAATGTCGTTCCCAAGAATTCAATAATCTTTAGAGTCAAAGATTTCGATTCTTTCAGGCTAAGTGCTCTATTTGCGCCCCCCATCTTCAAATGAGCTGCTATATCATCCAAGACTCTGTCGCAAGCATTATCACTTACAAAATAGGTTGCATCATGTCCGTCATTCACCGCCCAATATACAATCCCCTCAGATTCAATTAAGAGCAGTTCACCATTACATTCATTAAACATCATATTGGCCTTTTCCTCCGCTGCCCTTACATCACTCAAACCAAACTCTATAAGGGCTTTAACCCAGAAATTAAAAAATAAATGGTCATAAGTCTTACCTTTTGGCTTCCTCTCGAAAGCATTCTTCGGTATGGAGAATTCCAAGAAATCATCATCCAATTGCTTCATTTTAGGATTTACGCCATCATAGAATCTCAACATCAGTTTTAATTTCCGATTCAGTAATTCTTTTCCATACTTATATGTAAATCCATAAGTCCAGGCGACAAGACTCTTGGCAATCTCACGCAGTCCCAACTCCTCATCATTATTTCTTGATTGAAGAATCGCAGTCAGTCTTGTTTCTCCATATTCACCTACAAACACATTTGGTGAATTACTTCCAACTGGTACATAAACAGGAATTTCTTTGGGATAATCATCAAAATGCTTAATCATCATTAAATGACCCGGCCCATCCACCAAGTGCTCATCACGTTCTGTCAGATACCGACTCCGTATATCGTATGCTAATCCTGTTTCAAAGTTTATAAAGTCATAAGATTGATCGCGATAAAAAGTATGTTTATTACCCCAATAATATGCGAACATATCTATTTCCTGCCCAATACAATGACCTATCTGTCTATTTCTTGCCTGTGAATAATAATACAGTTCCGTCGCATTCATGTGCTTTTGCCCTATCATGACCTTAAAATCATCTATCAACAAGTTGACGTGATCAAAATGCTGACTAGCGGCTTCGATATTCAGACTTAGTGAACTCTTAATATCTACATAAAGCATGTCATCATAGGGATATTGTTTCTTCGCTATTTCAACTACTTGGTTGTAATTCTTCTCATCGCATTTCTGATGGGCGACTGTCATGCAGACCTTACCTCCATTATCATATACAAATAGCAAATACCCAATGTTTCCTTCTATTCCTCCTCCGCAATTCTCTGTTCCGGTTTGCTTCATTACAGAAGCCACCTCACCCATTAGCACGTCTAAATATCGGCGGTTCAAATTCTTTTCGCCTAATTTTTCTTTTAAAACATCAAGGCATTGAAGATAAGCGCAACTCAACAGGGCTGAGGGTTGAATTACCACATAATTCCCGTATTCATCAGCATAGAAAGGCATTTTTTCGATGGGGCTATAGCCGTCCATCATCATTTCAAATTGCTTGATTTCCCTACGTTTTGAATGATAGGCCAATGATTGAACAAATGACGGTTCTAATCCATATTTAGAAAACAAACCCTCTAGTTCTACTTTTGTAAATGTCACAACACTTTCATACGATGCCACTTCTTGATAGTTAGAGCAATAAAACTCTACATGTTCTTTATCTCCAATTTCATAGCGTTTCATACCTGCTTTTTGAGCCAGTGTATCAGACAACTCCAGTAAGGCATATACAGATGAAAACGCTTCTGCTTCGATTTTCTCATACTCTGCCAACTCAAACAACCTTGTAAGGTTGTATTGCAAAAATGTGAATATGCCAGGAAAAACACGATAAGAGCCCTTGGGGGTGTGAACAAGATCTACGAACATATATTCCTGTGGGTCTTCATTCACGTCGTGGCTGTAGTTCTTTTCTATTTCATTCTGAAACGCAGGTATAAATAGATGTTTCCTTCCTCCTTTGTCACCTAATGTCTCATATACCAACATCGATAGCCTCAGAATATTTGAAGAATTCTGAGGAAAAAGATGTAAACAAGAAAGGTATCTTATCATTTCATCTTTACGATATTTGCTTAAGAAACTTAAGTCGTTTTGAAACATAATCTATTGTATATCATACTATTTAGCATCATTTGGAAACTTAGGAATGAGGAATCAAGGGACTCTAATTTTGCGCTCTGATAGAATATATCAGTGAAGAATTTGCTTTATTACGGCCAAATCCCTACCTTTGTTGTCAGAAGGAGGAAGAGGCCGGCAGGAAAGGGAACCTATCCGTGGGGACAACAGTCCTTTAGAGTCTATGAACCGTCTTAGTCCTTCCTGCTTAGTTGCAAAGTCCAGATAGAATGCCAGTGGCATGATAGCCTATTTAGAGTCCAAGACTAGACAACTATTGGCCAATTCCTTCATTTAAAAAACTGGTGCAAAGATATGAAAAAAATCTTTATCGGCATCGATTTTTCCAAAGAAAAGTTTGATGCGACCCTCATTCAGGCAGAGGGACTGAAGGAATGTGCCCCTAGTGTGCACGAAGTTTTTGACAACAAGACATCAGGCTACCGTCGTCTAGTAAAGTGGGTGAAAACTCATGCGGAGGGTTTTACGACAGATTCCTGGCTCTTCTGCGGAGAGAACACTGGTGGCTACAGTATTGGTCTGAGCAACTATCTTTACGCCTCTGGCTACGACATGTGGCTGGAGTGTGCCTACAAGATCAAGCACTCGGCAGGTATCCAGCGTGTGAAGAACGACAAGGCTGACTCACGGGCCATTGCTGAGTACGCCATGCGAAACTATGACAAGATGATACTGCACAAGCCTCAGAGTGCCTCGCTGACGTGTCTGAGAGAGATCTTCCTTTATCGTCACAGCCTTGTCAGGCAGAAGGTGGCACTACAGGTTAGGAGAGACGAGAAACGGCTCACACAGGAGAAGTCGGATGCCAGGGCTTTCATGTCCTTTACCAGCAAGCACCTTATTACAGAGGTTAATAAGGCTATCGCCAAGTGCGATGAGAAGATTAAGGAGATTATTGCCTCTGATGATGAGCTCAGGGAGGTCTTCGACATCATCACCTCCATGCCTGGTATTGGCGTACAGAACGCAACGTGTCTGATGGTCTATACAGACAACTTCCAAAAGTTTGACCTGAACTCAAGAAAGATTGCTTGCTATTACGGCATAGCGCCATTTGGGCGACAGTCTGGTACCAGTGTCAATGGCAGGCCTCAGGTCAGTCCTTTTGCTAACAGGATGATTAAATCCTTGCTCTCACAAGCAGCACTTGCTGCGATTAAGTTTGACATGAACGTACATAGTTACTATCAGCGGCTCATAGAACGTGGCAAGCATCCTTTGCTGGTGCATAACAACATCAAGAACAAGATGCTGCATATCCTCGTGGCGATGGTCAGGGATCGAGTAAAATACAACCCCGATAACGTGTATAGAACGAGTAACGAGGTAAGCTTAGCTCCTCAAGTGTTAAATATATAGTTAAATATCAATCAATGTTTGGAATTTAGCATAGAATGCGGTTCTTTTTGTGTACTTTCAGACCGCCACCAGCTCCGTCACTGCATCGAGCATACGCTGGAAGGTAGCTGCGGCACCACGGTCAGTGACACCACGCTCGCGCTGCTCCTTGCGCTCCTTCGATATCGACGACCATACCAGAGGATGTAGCCGTCCCTTATACATGTCGCAGAAATACTGATACAGGCGCTTCTCTTTGCTCCTCTCTACGCCACACCATTTCAGGAAGCACACCATCGACACACTGTCCAGCTTGCCCAGCTGGCCCTCTACGTCCATCATGTCGAAGTTTTCGATGGCCCAACGCACGGCCTGCACCTTCTCGTGGTTGTTGGGCCACAGGAATGTCTCCTCTTCCGTCAGTCCGTCGTTTCTGCCCTGACGCACGGCCTCCAGCCACACATACTTCTTGAACTCCTGTTTCGCCACGTTGTGATACTCCGCCTTGAGGAAGTCGTCTATTGAACGCGCCTTCCGTCGTCGCTTGTTCAGCTCCGTTTCAGGCAACTGCTCTGGCGTATCCATCATATCGGCATACTCCCTCACGCTGCCCATCAACTGCTGACAGCTGTTCTGGTATATCGACTTCAGCAACTCAGCATCCTCGCGGATCATCGCCTCGTTCTCTATCATCTGGTGACACAGTGCCATCGTCGCCGTAGCCCCCGTCAGCAGCGTCTCCATCTCATGATACAGCTGCTGCACCACGTCGCCGTACGATGCCAGCCCATACATATCCACCATGTATGCACCCCTGCCCAATGGCGAACGCTCGAACACCGATGGGTCCTCAGTGCCTTCTGGCAATTGTTTCATCGACTTCCGACACGTCATCTGGAACACCTTCTTCAGTGCACATAGCGTCGAACGGATGCGGTTGAAGTACCGCTGTGCCTCGTTGAAACACTTGTTGTTGTCTGTGGCAAACTGCTGGATAAAGTTCTCTGAAAACTTCGCCAGCGCACGTGCCTCCATGTTCATCCGAGCCTGATACGAGCGCACCATGTCCAGTGTCTGCTCTATCTGAAACTGCGAGTAATGCCGCATCTGCAGGCCGGCAATGAACTTGTCCTTCTCAAACTGCTCCAGCATGTCGATAATCTCGAGCAGCGTCTTGTCGTCCTTTTCTACAATCGTTGAGTAGCGCATTGCTTCGCAAGTATTTCCTGACACATTTTTATATTATACTCACGGATGGAAGGGTCATCCAAGTCAAAACTTATACAGTTAAACTCGAACCCTCTTAGGTCTCCCTCCTCCACAACCAGCTTCTCCACCATCTTTGTGGCATCCTTCAGATGCTCAGCCTCGATTTCGAATTCCTTCGAAAGCTCAACACTTGTTCTAAGTCTAAATTTCATAATCGTCCAAAATTTTTTAGTTAATAAAATAAGTTCTCTGCTGCCAAGGCATATCATCCTGCCCCAGCTTTTTCGATTGCAAAATAAACATAAAGGTGTCCCAAAAGTCAGGACACCCTAATAAGATTTAATATCTTTTAAGAATAAATGGTCACTTAATCTATCATGATGACTGTACCTGTTTCTTTCATGTCACCTCCGCACTTAGGGCATTTCTTCGGAACCTTTTCCGTTTCGATTTCACCCATCATGCCCAAGGTACGACCTTTCCTTGTGCCTGTTATGGTATATCCACAACCGTTGCATTGATACTCTTTTAATGTTCCCATAATCTATAACCCTTTCCGTTTTAAATATCTCTGATAATACTCAATGATCTTCATTGACAGGTCATCCGCTTCGAAGAACAACATCTCTGTTCTGAATGCTTTAGCCAGACGCTTCACATCCTCCTCTTCCTGCCCATAAATCCAGTTATTCCGAATCCACATTCCCATGGAAAAGTGATACTCTATGGCATCACTCTTAACCATTTCAGTCTTTTCCTCATCACTCAGCATCGCATCCAACTGAGCAAAGGCTTCATTCTTTGTTTTAGGTATTTTTATTGCCATATAATTGTGGATTATATTATTCTAAATTGATGGACTATTCAACACAAAACAAACAAAGTCTTTTCCTTTTGTAGTTAACATATTATCTAAGATGTGTATAGGGTGACCATTTGCTTGTGATCTAATAGCATTGCTCTGCTCAACAATCAGCCTATTGGACTGAAGGAAATATAGAGCATCTTTAATTTCATCCTGACTTTCATTGAGTAACTTCACAAGAATATCAATATGATTATATGATCTGGTAGCAATACCAAATCCTATAAAATTTCCTTCATCCGGATCTTTTATGACGTTGCCAACTTTTTCATTATATTTTGCCGGATTATTTAGAACAGAAAGGACCTTTAGTTCTAACCAACTCATATCAACTAACAAGCGCATATATTTCTCTGTTTTGTCATAAGAACAAGACTCCGCCACTATACTATTCTCAAAAACGTTTTGGAAACATCGGCGTTTGTTTTCTATGCGTTCATTCATAATATGATTGGCAGTTTGCTCAAAGATATCAGCAAAGTCTTCCTTGCTAACATATTCCGTATTTATTTTTTCTTTTATGTCTCCAATCCTTTCAGACAGAGTACGATAGAACTCTTCCAAGCGTAAAACTTTTCTTTGAGCAGCTTGAGCTTTTGTCTCTTCATAAAAATATAATGCAAAATTTAAAACAGGAAGATTGGCAGCAATTAACTTTGCAGTAGCCTTCATTACAGGCAATATGTTTTCTTTTTCTTGATACATGTAATTATCGATTTAATATTTCTTATTATCCATTTTCCTGTAATCTCGTCCATCCCCATTACGTTTGGCTACTCTTTAAGTTATTTAAGTTGGACTTGCATATAATAAACTTCCATCGAGTGCTTCTTGCGGAACCATGAAAGATACTGCTCAACCTCCGAACTGGCAGCAGGAGCACCAACTATTATCATCTTACCAATGTTGTCACGACAATACAAATATGCGTATTGGCATATCTGACCCAAAGCCTCAGTAACACAATCAAAGGAGTTGGATGCGGTTTTAACTTCGTAGATGTCATAGAAGCCTTTTCCCTTTACTACAGCATCAATTCTTTTTGTTCCAACTCGTATTTCCGTACCAACATTCTCTTTTCCGCTCTCGTTGCAAAGCTTATCATATAGTTTGAGCATTAGTTGATTATGGAGATTGCTTGTGGTGATAGTATTGCCGCTGGGTGTGCGAGTCTCAGGGCTTTGAGGTATGTTGAGACCTGGCGCGAACCTGATTTCAGAAGGCTGTGGCTTATTCTCCAGTATCCTATTCAGTTTTTTTAGCCATTGCTCTAAATCGTCGTGGTCAATAAAAGCATAACTATCTGCCTTGAATTTTTCGGGTGGATTAACGTCTTTAGCACGTAGCGAAGAACGTTTTGATGATATGGTATAATCGGTAAAATAGTCAAATATCAAGTTAACACATGTTTCATAGTTCTCGTTTCTTGCCACGAAGACCCATGTGGTTGTAGATGCATCATTAGAGGCATTTTCGAAAATAATGGCATTTCTGTTGCCAGACATGTCTATCGTAAAGATGAAAGCATCCTCTTCTTTTCCGTGGTTAATCTCATAAACACGAATTAGTTTCTTCTCGTTTTGAAGACTGGAAAGATTGTACAAGTACTCGTTCTTTGACTTTACATATTTCGACTTAACAGAATCCCTTGATTCACCAAAGCATTGTGCAAACGAGCGCTTTCTGGCATTCTGCACTTCTTCCCACCATTCACCCTTAACTTCCAAATTACGTCTCAAGGCTCTGACATAATTTTTTAGTTGGAAGATGTCAAGTCTTGATGGTTCTAGAATTTTAGTTCCGTCATGCTTTACGACGATACGCATTTGTTCGAATCGTTGTTCAAAATAGTTATGAACAAGATTGAGTATCTCGTGTGAGTCTGGGTCGTTTACTCTGTAGGGTGCAACAGAATTATCAATCTGCCCATCTTTCGTTTGGAAGATTAAGAAATAATCATTGTAGAAGCGAATGTTGCCTGCACCAAGTGTCATCGTTTTTGTTGCTGACGATGGCTTTTGTGGTACTATTTTTTTCTCTATACGGTTTTCCACCTTTTTACTTTCATGCAAGAAACTCTCCTTAAGATTATTGACATACTTGTTGATGTCTATATCTTTGAAGGTGAATGTTTCGGTTTCTGTGTCAATTACCACCCATACAAGCGAGGTTTTTATTGCGTTCATTCTTGCCTTGGACACTCTGCTATATATTTGCCCTAAAATCCTGTCGTACTCCTTGATGTTATAATCTCTATAAACGTATCGTTGTTTTTTGTAAATAATGGAAGCTAAACTACGACTAAACCTTATTGCATTGAACTGTATTCTATGTTCAATCTTTGGCTTGGGCTTCTCTTCTGCCTTCTCCTGCTTTTCCTTCTTTGCGTTGGCTTTCTGTTGTTGCTCTTTTTTCTTCTCCACATTTCTTAGATGCTTCTCAAATATCTCATTATCCAAACGCGAAGATAGGTCTTTCAACTTAGCTAACAATGAAAGGTCTAAGAATTTAAATGTCCGATTGGGATAGTTCAAACGGATTTTAGTGGATACGTTATTAAAGGAGTTGTTCTTTGCAGAATTCAAACTTTTGGATATACCATCTACCCAAAAAGCAAATTCTGATGTACCCTTCTTATATGATATGTGATTGGTTCCGAAATGAAATTTACTCACAGGAACAAGTATTTCCTCTTCTATATTCTCTTCACTCGTTGGCTTGGTAACCGGCACAATTTCGTTATAATCATTAATGGGATCCCTCTTTAATGGTGATGGATTAACTATTTCTTTGGACTTTTGATTTCCCGTGGCTTTCTCCTTTTTACTTTTCTTTTTGAAAACAAGCTCCGCTTTCTCTTTGACAAGCTTATCCGAAGCAAACTCTCTCAAAAGAGCTTCAAATTGCTGATCTGTCAACTTGGTATTAGGATTTAATTCCTTGGTTGGTTCTAACCCAGGTTTTTTCTTCAGATACTCAACTATGGTTTCAAGACCGATATTGAGTATTGTCATTACTTTATTGGTCCTAATACCCATTAGACTATACAAATACTATAATTGATAACACTAATAATCCAACCAAAACAACACCCATGCAGCCACCTTTATTGGAAGAACTGTTTGATACGTCTGCTGAACGGGTAATTACTTCTTTCTCACTTACCAAAGAGTGTCCATTTCCATCATAATCGTCCTTAGTGCGCTTGTTCTTGGTAAACACAACGTCGCCATTGGGTTCCGAATAACAATGGAAAGGCAGTATAAATCCGCTAAGTTCACCTGCTTCATAAAGGGCTCTATTATTAAACTCCGCATAGAGTTGTTGGGCAAGTGTACGACCTTTTTGTTTACAGAGTTCCTCGAAATGCTGTTTTACATCAGAATCCTGAGATAAAGGGTATTGAGACCAAAATACTGTTTTTTCGTGAGCATCATGGTAAATCACATCCAATAACTGATGGACTTTAGCCATAATCTGTCCTGTCTTAATAACCTCTTTGCCGTACCTTACAAGCTTTCTGCCCTCAGTCATTTCACGCAATAGATCCACAAAACTTTCATCGGTCAAGTCCTCCTGCCGTCGAAACAGTTCTTTGACAATCTCAATAGCAACTTCTAAATTATCCAGATACAAATCTGGGTAAGTACTTTCTACTAATGATGCCAGATACTCATCAGTAAAAGTTGGATGTTCTTCACGAAATTTGGCTATAGCCGCCTTTGTGGCCGTTAGTCTTTTCTTCTCTTCCATATAACAACGGGTATTTTAGTTATCAATATTATCTTCTTCCTTCAATTCATTGAATTTCTCTTCCGAGATATTCTCCAGTAGATATTGCTTGATATCGTCCTCGGACGGTAACTGGAGGCGGTATTTGCTGACGAATAGATTTTGCGAGAGGCCTTCGGTGGCGTATTGTACGGTGGTCACGCCGTAGTCGGTACACAGCAGCAAACCGATGGGCGGGTTATCGTCAGCCTGCATCACCTCGTGCTTGTAGTAATTCATGTAGAGGTTCAACTGCGAGGCATATTCGTGGCGGAAACGGTCAATCTTCAAATCGATGATGACGTGACACTTCAGGATGCGGTGGTAGAAAATGAGGTCGGCCTTAAAGTAGTCCTGATCAATGAGGATTCGTTTCTGACGAGCCTCGAAGCAGAAGCCGCGACCCATCTCCAACAGGAACGCCTGAAGGTGGTTCAGAATATACGACTCCAACTTGGTTTCCGTATAGACTTCCTGCGACTCTATCCCTAGAAATTCGAGCGTCACCGGATTGTGCAGAATATCACGCGGCGCCAATTGCTGGGCATTCTTCACGGCAAGTTTTTGTAGGGCCTTCTTGTCCTTCGATAGCCCCATGCGCTCGTAGTATTGTGAGGACACCTGGCGGTCAAGTTCTGTTACTGTCCAGCAACCGCGAATGGCTTCCTGTTCGTAAAAAGCGCGTTTCAAATCATTGTCAAAGTTTGAAAGATAAATGAGATGCGTAGCAGACAACTTATAAAACAAAGACTTTGCCGGAGTTTGCCAAGCTTCTTGTGGCACTACAGATATTGCGGTTGACGACCGCAATTTTTCAATGAGTACTGTACTATCTTCAGATTTTGCGGTCGTCAACCGCAAAATTTCATCTTGACCGTTTTTGACGACATATTCTGCTACGATGCCACTAAGTTGAGGATATACCTGATACGTGAGACGATACTCGTATAGGCGACGCTCACCTAGCCCTCTTCTATTAAGACGCCGAGCAAGATTCTTTAGGAGTTTGTCTCCATACTTGGCACGATCTTCACCATGCTGCTCATACTCCACAATATAATATCCCACCAACCAGTTACGAGCCGTGAGCGACAGGTTCACAGCATGTGCGGCTTGCGCCTGAAGCACGTCCTGCACCTGATTGATATGTCCTACTAATGATTCAAAATTCATTATTTCAGTTTTTAGTTTGTGCAAAGATAAGAACAATTTCTCAATTTTCCAAATTATTAGCCATCATTTTAATTTGGATAGCGTTCACTGATATGGCTCACGCCTTTCACATACTCACTCGCCAGGCTGCCAACGGCGGCCAGAATTACAAACAGAAAAAATGCACCTTCCATAATCATAACGTTTTTAAAGTTAAACTTCGAATTATCGGGTGCAAAGTAAAGGCGAGGGTGTCCCAAAAGTCAGGACACCCCACTAAAATTTAATATCTTTTAAGAATTTAAGCTATTATTGCTCGTAATAGTGATACATTTCAAGGACGCGGTGGCGCATTTTCTCGCGGAGGTCGAGCGGCTCGAGGACTTCGATGCCGAACTTCATCAGCTCGTTCAGGAAATCGGCGGTGGGACGGATGTCGAACGAGAAATCGGTGTAGGGCGTGGTGGATGAATCGGCGTGGGTGATTTCGCCAGACTCAAGCTCTTGCTGGGAGTGGTGTAGGGGCAACGTGCGCAGGTAGTCAGGCGTCCAACGGTGGGCGCGGACGATGACGTGGGCCATAGGCGTGCCGTCGGTTTTTACGCCGTAGTAATCCGAGAAATATGCCTCTGACGAGAAGTCGGCCGGCATCTCGAAGGTCTCGTCCGTCAGTTCCACCTTCGTCACGCGATCGAGGGCGTAGATGCGCATTTGCTCGTCGTTGTTCAGTGCCAGCAGATACCAACGCTGCTCCCATAGTTTCAGCGTGTAGGGGCAGACGGTTTTCACGTAGCCCTCGGCTCCAAACTTCTTGTAGCCCAGGTGCAGTCGGTGGTTCGACTTGATGGCGCGCTTGATGGTGTCAAGATACTCCTCGCCCGCAGGCACGTTCTCCAATATAATACGGTCTTTGATGGCGGTACAATCGGACAGCACGCCATGCACGGTGAGCGTCGAAAAGAGCCACTGACTGATGCTGCCGTCGTTGAGCACTTCAGGATTGCTGATGTGGTATTTATACGTCTTGGGCTCGCAGTCGATGATGATGCCAAACATGTCGAGGATGGCGTCGCGATGGCGGTTGAACGACGAGCGCTGCAGCGGGTTGCCGTCGGCCACACCGTCGTCCTGCCACTTCTGGTTCAGTTGCTCGAACGTCAGCCGCTGATAGGCCCTGAGCGTATTGATGATCCAGATGTACTGGTGGAATATCTGAGCTGGTTTCATGCCTGCAAAGTTACGAATAAGCGAGAACAAAACAAAAATTTTATTCGATTTTTTTATCCCTGCATTATAGCCGTCCCTTATTAAAGGGACTCTAAATGTCGAGCGTGAGTAACTTCTCGCGTAGCGAAAAGATAAGAAGATTTCTTCAATTAAACAAATTATCCCCAAAGAATTCGACCTCGACGCAGCTACGCAGTGACACAGCTACACAGCGTCATAAGGTTTTTTCAATGTGTGGGGATGGTAGGTGAAGGTAATATATTTATAATTTATATTATATTTATAAATATAATATAAATTATATAATAAATAGAGGAAAATTGCTTGCCATCGCAATTTGCTTATGACGCTGTGTTGCTGCGTTGCTGTGTCACTGCGTCATGTATCTGGTAGAGATTACTGCAATCTCTTGGGTTATATTATTTTTCGAGGGAGATTGCAGTAATCTTGGCGCAGGCGCGCAAGGACAGGGCGGAGAAGAGGAGGCGTTATTTGTGCGTTTTCGCACGGTTTCGAAATTGTAAATCATTGATTGTCTGTATTTTACGATTTATAAACCAAAATAAATTTGGAACATATCGGAAAAATGCTTGTTTTGCATTGTTTTTATGTGTACCTTTGCAATGTGATTAAGAGATCACAGTGCGCACAAGCGGGATTCGGCCACCCGATGTAGCTGGCCGAGCGAATCTAATACCATGAAAAACAAAGAAGAGTATGGCAAAGATTATCTATGAAGTGTACCAGAATCAGAACGAGCACAATGCTGCTTTCGGCAAGTGGTACGGCCGAGTAAAGTATCTGGAGAGTTTGAACACCCGTAAGCTGTCGAACCACATTGCGGAGCACGGTTCGATCTACACGCCTGACGTCGTGTACGGCGTAATGGAGAAGTTCCGCAGCTGTCTGCTGGAGATGCTCCTGAACTCGAAGAAGGTGAAGATTGAGGGCCTCGGCACCTTCTACACCACGCTGGAGTGCGTGAAGGGCGGAGCCATCAGCAAGGACAAGTTCAACATCCTGAAGGACGTGAAGGGTCTGCACATCCGCTTCTTGCCCGAGCAGGAACAGGAGCAGAACATCAGCTCGCGTGAGTTCCTGAAGCAGGCCGAGTTCATCAACATCGACAGCTTCCTGCCGAAGGAAGAGGACGAGGAGAACGGCGGCACCACGCCTGGTGGTCCTGGCAGCAATGGTGGCGTAACGCCCGGCGAGGCTGGAAATGGGGATGACGAAGGAGAATGATTCACGGTTAACGGTTAAAGGTTAATGGTTATGAAAAAAGAGACGTGGAAAACGATTATTCAGGTCGTCATTAGCATTCTGACGGCGGCACTGACCGCAATGGGCACGACCAGTTGTATGGGTCACGGACCACTCGCATTTTGAACAGGAACATACAAAAATCTCTGCACATCCGCAATCCCCCGCAAGGGGTTGCGGATTTCCTTTTATTCATAAGCGTGACTTTGGCTTCATCGAAGTGAAATTAAGCACCTTCGGAATCTACAAAAGACAGAAAATGGACACAAAATGAAATTTTTATCCTATTTTGCTTGTTGGTATGAATAATTTTGTACTTTGACTCCGTCGAAAGTACTCTCGTTCGACAATAAAAATAAAAAAAATTGTTTTTTATTTTGTATTGTGCTCACTTATTCGTACCTTTGCAAAAGTAATAGCCATTACGGTAATAGCAAATACTATTTTAAGATATGAAGTTCTACGATAGGAAAATTAAGACCGTGATAATTTTTATGCATTATTCGTGTAACAAATGAAATCAAAAGCTATTCAATTCCTTGAAGCCAATCAGTCAGGTGATCGCTCCACATTTGTTGATGATGCCAAGTGGAGGCGTGATAATGCAGCGTGGCTTAAATTGTCCCATAGGATATCCTATGCCATTATGGATTATATTCAGGATAACCACAAAACACTTAACGACGTTGCAGAGGAACTTGGAGTTAGCCCTCAGTTTGTGAGTAAGATTCTTTCCGGCAAGGTAAATTTCTCATTCAAGACTATCTCAGAAATTGAGGAAGCCCTTGGAATTGAAGTGTTCCAGGCAGCAGCAATGGAGATATAATTGCACCAACAGGCATTTAACAATAATTCGCACCGAAACTTTTGCAAAATTTGGGAAATAACAAGCCTCGAATATCGGGCTGCACCAAATGTGGATTTTTTTCCAAATTCAGCCTAATTCTATGGAAATTTTTCCAAATTCATCCAAAAATCCGCTGACCCCCAAAATCTTCAGTCATATCGTAGCACTAATGGTCGCTGGAATGGTCAAACCCCCGACAGCGTGTTCCCTACGTGTTCCGTCTGAACAAATCTGAAAAACAAAATAGAGTTAGCGATGTGCTAACTCCTCTTGGCGCTTCAGGATGGGCTTGAACCAACGACCCCCTGATTAACAGTCAGGTGCTCTAACCAACTGAGCTACTGAAGCAGTGATTACTTTCGCTCTTGAAAGTGCGCCTCATTTCTGATTTGCGGGTGCAAAGGTAAGACAATTTTTCGAAACGTGCAAACTTTTTGGCGAAAAAATTCACGAAATACGTATTTTTTTGTAATTTTGCACGCAAATACAATAAAATAGAAGATGAAAAGAAGTGTTTTCCTACTGATATGCGCTTGTTTTATGTCGCTGGCGATGATGGGTCAGGACGTGAAAAATCATAATTTTGAGGTTAGTAAGAATCTGGAGATTTTCAATGCTCTCTACAAGAATCTGGACTTGATGTATGTGGACACGTTGGATGCCAACAAGGTGATTACTGCTGGTATTGATGCGATGTTAGAGACGCTGGATCCTTACACGGAGTATTATCCTGAGACGCGTCAGAAGCAGCTGAAGACGATGCTGACGGGCAAGTATGCAGGTATCGGCGCTCTGATTCGCTATCATCAGAAGCTGAAGCGTGTGGTGGTTGACGAGCCTTACGAGGGTATGCCTGCTGCTGAGGTTGGCTTGAGAAAGGGTGACATTATCCTACAGATTGACGATACGGTGATGACGGATAAGAATACCAACTACGTGAGCAGTCATCTGAGAGGTGAGGCCGGTACGACGTTTATGCTGAAGATTCTGCGTCCGTCAACGGGTAAGAAGATGGACTTCAAGATTACGCGTCGTGCCATCAAGATTCCAGAGATTACGTGGTATGGCATGCGTCCCAACGGGGTAGGGTATATCTGCCTGAACACCTTTACGGGCGAGCCTTCCAAGCCTATGCGTCTGGCTTTCCTCGACCTGAAGAAGCAGGGTGCCGAGAAACTGATATTGGACCTGCGCGGCAATGGTGGCGGTTCGCTGTCTGAGTGTGTTGACATTCTGAATATGTGGATACCCAAGGGACAGCGCATCGTGGAAACAAAGGGTAAGTTGAGTCGTGCCAACAACGACTACCGTACGCGTATGGAACCGCTCGACACCGTGATGCCTATTGTGGTGTTGGTGAACGGTGAGACGGCTTCCGCTTCGGAGATTACCAGTGGTGCCCTGCAAGACCTGAAGCGAGGTATAATAATAGGTACGCGTACTTATGGTAAAGGACTGGTGCAGGTGCCTAATATCGATCTGCCCTACAACGCCAACCTGAAGTTGACCACTTCCCGCTACTACCTGCCCAGCGGACGAGGTATCAAAATGAAGGAAGGCATCAAGCCCGATGTGGAGGTGAAGCCCGACACGATGGCCAATATCACGCTCTATCTGGACCGTCTGGACTCTACAGAGGTGATGTTCGACTATGTCGTAGACTATATTTCGAAACATCCCACGATAGCTTCGGCCAAGGATTTCCACTTGACGGATGCTGACTACGAGGACTTCAAACAGCGTGTCATCAAGGCAGGATTCACCTACGACCAGGTGAGCAAGAAGCAGTATGACGAGTTGGTCAAGACCGCCAAGTTTGAAGGTTACTACGATGACGCAAAGTCAGAGTTCGAAGCATTGAAGGCCAAGATAGACCATCATGACGTGGCACGCGACCTGGATGCTCATCGCAATGAGATACAATTGATGCTGGAGCAGGAAATAGTCTCGGCTTACTATTATCATGGCGGCGAGCTTCAAGTGGGCCTGCGAACAGACAAAATCATCGCCGAAGCTGAGCGGATTTTGAACGAAGAAGGTGTCTATAATAAGATCATAAATAGTGAAGAAAAGGATATTGAAGGCGATTGACCGATAAAAAAGGGCGGATAATTGTTAAAATAGCGTTAAAACTACACTTTTCTTGGAAAAAACCATTGCGCATTCAAAAACTATTCGTACCTTTGTACTCGCACACAACTAGTAATTTTAATCTATATTTATCATTTTCCTCGGAGTAAAGCTGCCTGTGAGAGGTGGCTTTACTTTTTTATGAGTATTTTTTACAATTTCTGCATCAATTCCTTCATACCTTCCGAGGCACCCTTTTGAATCTGTACTACGTTACCTCCGGCACTGATGGGGTTGGGGTCAATGAGGTAAACGGGAACGCCAGGACGCACGTAATGGATGAGACCGGCAGCGGGGTAGACGTTGAGCGACGTGCCGATGATGATAAAGATGTCGGCAGTCTGTGCCTCCTCGGCAGCTATGGTGATGTTTGGCACAGCTTCGCCAAAGAACACGATGAACGGACGCAGCAAGGAACCGTCGCCAGCCTTCGTGCCTGGTTCAATCTCACAATTCTCGGGTGTCAGCTGCTGCTGATAACGTGGATCGTCAGGATCGTTACTCGAACACACCTTCATCAGTTCGCCATGCAAGTGGATGACCTTCGACGAACCTGCCTGTTCGTGCAGATTGTCGACGTTCTGCGTCACTACCGTTACGTCGTACTTCTTCTCCAGTTCGGCCACCAGCCGGTGTCCCTCGTTAGGTTTTACACCCCAGCACTTCTTACGTAACATGTTGTAGAAGTTGGTCACCAGCGTAGGATCGTTGAGCCAGCCCTCATGGGTAGCCACCTGCTGTACTGGATACTCTTCCCAAAGGCCGTCAGCATCGCGGAATGTCTTCAGTCCGCTCTCCACCGACATGCCTGCACCTGTTAAAACTACAATCTTTTTCATATCATAAAGTATTAAGAATGCACAAAATTAGTAATTTTTCTCGAATTATCGCACGAAAATCAAGGAAAAGTTGTACCTTTGCAGCCAATTTTACGCATGTACATTATTTATATATAGAGAAAACAGATGGATAAAGTAAGTTATGCATTGGGTATTGGCATTGGTCACCAGTTGGCAAACATGGGTGGTCAGGAGCTGAATATCGATGATTTTGCCCAGGCCGTGAAGGATGTTTTGGGTGGTAAGGAGTTGAAGATAAAGAGCAGCGAGGCTCAGCAGATTGTTCAGGAGTTCTTTGCTCAGCAGGAGCAGAAAATCAGCAAGCAGCGTGCTGAGGCAGGCAAGGCTCATAAGGAGGCTGGTGAGAAGTATCTGGCCGAGAATGCCAAGAAGGATGGCGTCATCACACTGCCCTCAGGCCTGCAGTATCAGGTGCTGAAGGAGGGTAACGGTAAGAAGCCCTCTGCTAAGGATAGCGTGAAGTGCCACTACGAGGGTTTCCTCATCGACGGTACCGTGTTCGACAGCAGCATTCAGCGTGGCGAGCCTGCCGTCTTCGGACTGCAGCAGGTCATTGCCGGTTGGACGGAAGGTTTGCAGCTGATGCAGGAGGGTGCCAAGTATCGTTTCTTCATTCCCTATCGTCTGGCTTACGGTGAGGGTGGTGCAGGCAGTTCTATTCCTCCCTTTGCTGCACTGGTGTTCGACGTAGAGCTTATCGAGGTGATGTAATTCTTCGGAATAACGTAATAACGAAATAAAAAATTAAAAAAGAAACAATGAAAAAGTTTACTTTTGCTGCTATTGCAGCTGTAGCTGCCGTCATGATGTGGTCATGCGGCAATGGTACTCCAAAAGCTAATTTGAAGACAGATGTTGATACCGTTAGTTATGCTATCGGTATGGCTCAGACTCAGGGTCTGAAGGATTATCTCGTAGGTCGTCTGGGTGTTGACACCGCTTATATGGACGATTTCATCAAGGGTCTGAACGAGGGTGCAAACGCTGGCGACGACAAGAAGAAGGCCGCCTACTATGCTGGTATCCAGATTGGTCAGCAGATTTCTGGTCAGATGGTGAAGGGTATCAACCACGAGTTGTTTGGCGAAGATTCTACCAAGACCATCTCTCTGAAGAACTTCATGGCCGGTTTCGTAGCTGGTACGCTGGGCAAGGGCGGTCTGATGACTGTTGACTCTGCTGCTCAGGTGGCTCAGGAGATGATGCGCACCATCAAGGCAAAGAACATGGAGAAGGAGTTCGGCCCCAACAAGAAGGAGGGTGAGAAGTTCCTGGCCGAGAATGCCAAGAAGGAAGGTGTGAAGGTTCTGCCCAGCGGTGTTCAGTACAAGGTTCTGAAGGAAGGTACTGGTGCCATTCCTGCTGATACCTCTCGCGTGAAGGTACACTATGAGGGTAAGACCCTTGACGGTAAGGTGTTCGACAGCTCTTACAAGCGCGGTCAGCCTGCCGACTTCCGTGCCAATCAGGTTATCAAGGGTTGGACCGATGCTCTGACTCACATGCCTGCTGGTTCTACCTGGGAGGTTTATATTCCTCAGGAGCTGGCTTATGGCGAGCGTCAGCAGGGTGCTGATATCAAGCCTTTCTCTATGCTGATTTTCAAGATTGAACTCCTCGAAGTAGATCCTAAGAAGTAATGAAGAATACTATTATGGTAGCACTCGCCCTTCTTGTGGTGGGTGCTACTTTCAGTTCAGTACATGCTCAGCAGCTCGCAACACGTATCGATTCGCTGAGCTATAGCATTGGTATGGCTCAGACTCAAGGTCTGAAGGATTATCTCACCAAGCAGATGAAGGTTGACCTCAACAACATGGACGACTTCGTTCAGGGTTTGAAGGAGGGTGCTAACGCTGGCGACGACCAGAAGAAGGCTGCCTACTATGCAGGCACGCAGATTGGTCAGCAGATTGTGCGTCAGATTTTGCCCGCCATCAATAAGGATGCGTTTGGTGCCGAGAGTACTAAGAGTATCTCGTTCGACCAGTTTATGGCAGGTTTCCTCAGTGGTGTTACAGGCAAGGATGGTCTGATGACTGTCGACTCTGCCACTTCTATTACTCGCCGACTGATGGAGCAGGCAAAGACTGAAGCCCTGCTCGAGAAGTATGGTGACAACAAGAAGGCTGGCGAGGACTTCATCGCTGCTCAGAAGAAACTGGCTAAGAAAAAGAAGTCGGGTATCACCGTTCTGCCCAGCGGCCTGATGTATAAGGTGCTCGTAAAGGGCGACGGTCCTGTGGCTAAGACAACCGACAAGGTGAAGGTGAAGTACGAGGGTCGTCTCATTGACGGCACCGTGTTCGACTCTACCGAGAAGCATGGCGGCGAGCCTGCTACCTTCGCTCCTAATCAGGTCATCAAGGGTTGGACTGAGGCCCTCACGCTGATGCCCGTTGGCTCGAAGTGGCAGCTTTACATTCCTCAGGAACTGGCTTACGGCAGTCGCGACGCAGGTGAGATCAAGCCTTTTAGCGCCCTCATCTTTGACGTAGAGGTTCTTGGCATCGAAGAGCCTAAGAAGGAAGAGAAAAAAGACAAGAAATAATGCAAGAAACAAGACAAAACAAGATAGCCCGTCTGCTCCAGAAAGAACTCTCACTGATCTTTCAGGAGCAGACCCGCTCTATGCATGGTGTCATGGTCAGCGTGACGCGTACGAAGATTTCGCCTGACCTCAGCATCTGCACCGCCTACCTCAGCATCTTCCCGTCTGAGCGTGGCGAGGAGCTGATACAAAACATTACTCGCAACGAGAAACAGATACGCTACGAGCTGGGTACCCGCATCCGTCATCAGATGCGCATCGTCCCTGAGCTCCGCTTCTTTATCGACGACAGCCTCGACTACATCGAGCGTATTGACGAACTACTGAAGAAGTGAACTTTTGGAACAGCGAGCACAAAGCCATGCTTGCATGAGCTTTGTCGAGTCGTGACAAAAGTCATATTGAACGAAGTGAAATATGAACTTCCCGTTTTACATAGCACGGCGTTACCTCTTCTCCAAGAAGTCTACTCACGCTATCAACGTGATTAGCGCCATCTCTGTGGTAGGCGTTGCAGTTGCAACGCTCGCTCTGGTGGTTACACTGTCTGTGTTCAACGGCTTTCACGACCTTGTGGCGTCCTTCTTTACCCAAATGGATCCGCAGCTGAAGGTCGTCCCTGTGAAAGGCAAGAGTGCGCCTGCCGACGACCCCATCCTGACGAAGATTCGCCAGTTGCCTGAGGTCGAGGTGGCTACCGAGTGTCTGGAAGACCAGGCGCTGGCCGTCTATGACGACCGTCAGACGATGGTCAAGATAAAAGGTGTGGAGGATAACTTCGATAAGTTGACGCATATCCGCGAAATTCTGGAGGGTGACGGCACCTTCGAGTTGCATGCTGCCGACATCAATTACGGCATTCCTGGCCTCGGCATTGCTTATCAGCTGGGCTTGGGCTACACCTATCCTGACCCCTTGAAAATTTATGCGCCGCGTCGCGAAGGGCAGCTGAATATGGCTGACCCTACCGATGGTTTCGTCGAGGACGAACTGTATTCGCCTGGTGTCGTGTTCTGTATCAAGCAGGGCAAGTACGACAAAACCTACATCCTCACGTCGCTCAGCTTTGCGCGTAACCTGTTCCAGCAGGACGGCATGCTCTCGTCTCTTGAGTTGCGCCTGAAGCCAGGCAGCAATTTCGACCGCGTGAAGGACGAGATGAAGACCATTGCCGGCACGAAGTATCAGGTGCTGGACCGCTACGAACAGCAGGACGACACCTTCCGCATCATGAAAGTCGAGAAGCTCATTGCCTACATCTTCCTGACGTTCATCCTCATGATAGCCTGCTTTAACATCATCGGCTCGCTATCTATGCTTATTATCGACAAACGCAACGACGTCCAGACGTTGCGCAACCTTGGTGCCTCTGACAGTCAGATCACCCGCATCTTCCTTTTCGAAGGTCGTATGATTAGCGTCATTGGTGCCGTCTTTGGCATCCTGCTGGGCCTGTTGCTCTGTTGGCTGCAACAGCAGTTCGGCTTCGTCCGCCTAGGCTCCAGCGAGGGCAGCTTCATTGTCGATGCCTATCCCGTCAGTGTCCATCCCTGGGACATTGTCATCATCTTCTTCACCGTTATCACCGTCGGCTTCCTCAGCGTCTGGTATCCCGTCCGCTACTTTGCCCGTCGCCTGTTATCCTAACGTGACCTTATCTACTTCTATGGGACTGTTCAGGAACACCTGAGCCTGTTCTTTGAATTTATCAGGGTTTTCAGTTGTCAGGTAGTGTGTAGAGCCGCCTTTCGTGCAGCGCTGTTCCATTTCCGGATGGCGCTCCAGATAGTTGGCCAGTGCCTTAGCTACGTATTCGCCTTGCGAGATGATGCGAATACCTGCAGGCATGTATTTCTGAATCTTTGGCAACAGCAGAGGATAGTGCGTACAGCCTAAGATGATGGTATCGATAGCGGGGTCTTGACCTAACAATTGGTCGATGCGTTTCTTGACGAAGTAGTCGGCACCAGGCGAGTTAGCCTCGTTATACTCCACCAACGGCACCCAGAAGGGACACGCCACACCCGTCACCTGAATGTCAGGGAAGAGCTTTTGGATTTCCAGGTTGTACGACTCACTCTTGATGGTGCCCTCAGTGGCAAAGATGCCCACGTGGCGCGATTGCGTCAGTTGTCCGATGACCTCTGCCGTAGGACGAATAACGCCCAAGACTCGACGCTGAGGGTCGAGCTTGGGCAAATCGTTTTGCTGTATGCTGCGCAGGGCCTTGGCCGATGCCGTGTTACACCCTAAGATGACGAGGTGGCAACCCATCTCGAACATTCGGACGACGGCCTGACGCGTAAACTCATAGACGACGTCGAACGAACGCGTGCCGTATGGCGTACGGGCATTATCGCCCAGATAGAGGTAGTCGTACTGGGGTAACAGCTGGCGGATGCCGTTCAGAATGGTCAGTCCACCGTATCCGCTGTCGAAAACACCGATAGCGCCCGGCTCATTTGTCATTTATTATTTATTATTTAGAAGTTGTTTTACAACTTCGCTGATATCCTCGCCCATGGCGCCGTTGAGCCAAGGGACCACATTGCCGTCGGTGTTCAGGATGAAGGCATAACCGCGCTCCTCGCCAACCTTAGCCAGCACGGCAGCCAGACGCTCCTTCAGCGGTGCCTTGGCTTCGCACTCAGCCTTGCAGAGCAGACGCTGGCTCTCCTTCTTGAAGGCGATGTTCTTGTCCAGCATCTCCTGCAGCTCGCTTTGGCGCTTCTGCAGAATGGTCTGTGGGAAGCTGGCCTGTCCGTCGAGGAACTCTTCGTACTTCTTGTTGAAGTCGTCCTCCACGCGCTTCTGCTCAGCCTCGTATTTGTCGCGCAGCGTCTGCATCGACGCCTGCATCGTGGCATACTCCGGCATGGCCTTGAACACTGAGTCGTAACTCAGATAGCCATACTTCAGAGCCTGAGCGTCCTGTGCATATCCAACCAAGCCCATCAAGGCCATCACTAATATCAACGTTACTTTCTTCATAATTCTATTGTTTTTTGACTATTTGGTGGCAAAGGTACAAAAAAAAAGAGCGAATTGCAAAAGTTTCGCTCTTTTTTTCATCATTATAAAGATTTATTTCAGTCCAAGTTTTGCCTTTACCTGTGCGGTAACGTCGGTTGAGAGCGTCGTGCTGATGTAGGGGATGCCACTGGCCATATCCATGATATAGACGTAGCCGCCAGCCTGACCTACAGCCTTGATTGCGTCGACAACCTTCGTGGTGATGGCCTGCATCTTCTCGTTCTGCTCCTTGGCCAGAGCCTGCTGGTTGTCCTGATAGCTCTGCTGGATCTTCTGATACATCTCCTGCAGTTCAGTCTCACGGCGCTGCTTGATGTTAGCGGGCAGGGTAGCCTGCTCCTTCTCGTAAGCCTCGCTCTTCTTCTGCAACTCTTCCTGCATAGACTTCAAATCGGCCTCATACTGCTTGGTGAGGGCTTCGATGTCGGTGCGGGCCTTGGCGAACTCAGGCATAGCCTGGATTACCTCCTGAGAGTTGACGTGTCCGAACTTCTGGGCATTGGCGGTAGTGAAACCGCAGATAGCGCAAATAGCGCAAAGAATGATCTTTTTCATTGTTAGTTGTTTTTTTATTATAATTTCTTATTGTCTCAATTTCTCATTATCTCAATTTCTCATTATCTCAATTCCTCAATTGCTATATCCGAGCTTGGAGAGCACCTCGTTAGAGATGTCGACCTTGGGTGAGCCGAAGATGATGCCGGCATCGGAGGCGCGGTCTAGTACGAGCTGGTAGCCACGAAGGTCGGCAATGTCCTTGACGGCGGTGTAGACCTCCTCCTGAATGGGCGACATGAGGGCTGTGCGCTTCTTGAAGAGCTCGCCCTGGGGGCCGAAGTACTTCTTCTTCAGGTCGGCAGCCTCCTTCTCTTTCTCCATGATGGCATCCTGACGGGTTTTCTTCTGCTCCTGCGAGAGGAAGACGACCTCGTTCTGGTAGTTCTTGTAGAGCGTCTGTGCCTCTATCTGAAGGGCGTCGACCTCAGCCTGCCACTTCTTGGATACCTGGTTGAGCTGTTCGTTGGCACGCTCGTAGGCAGGAATGTTCTTAAAGATATAGTCCATATCTACGAGGGCGAACTTCTGCGCATGCATCGATAATGTCGCTGCACACATAACCATCATCAATATTACTTTCTTCATATTCATTTCTTTTTTTAATGTTAATACGTCTATTTGACGTGAAAACTCTCCGTCGGTTTAAAAGTTTCCTTAGAATTCTTGTCCGAGGATGAAGTGGAACTGGCTGCCACCCTTTGAAGAACCGGCGTAGGCCTTGTCGAAACCGTAAGCCCAGTCGATACCCATCAGACCCACCATCGGGAGGAAGATGCGGACACCCAGACCTGCCGAACGTTTGAGGTCGAAGGGATTGAAGTTCTTGGCCTCGTGCCATGCATTACCACCTTCGAGGAATCCGAGTCCGTAGATGGTGGTGTTGCCCAGCATGAAGGGATAGCGCAACTCGAGCGTGAAGCGGTCGTAAGCATAACCCTCAGCACGGTAAGGCGTGAGTGAACCGTTCTCGTAACCACGCAGACCGATGGTCTCTTCAGCGTAGCCAGACGAGTAGCCGCTCATACCGTCACCACCGACATAGAAGGTTTCGAAGGGCGACTTCTTGTCCTTATTATATGAACCCAGCAGACCCAACTCGACACGGGTCATCAGCACGAAGCACTTCTGACCATTGGTGAGCGCTGTATAGGAACGCGTCTTAAGCTTCCACTTGTGATACTCAATCCAGCGATACTTGTCCTGCAATTCTGCATTGTAGCGGTCGATATCGCTATTGTAGGTCTCTGCGGTGGCCATAGCACCATAGTTCTTATTGTCGAATACCGACCAGGGTGGGGTAAGGGTGACACTGGCCAGGAACTCTGAACCACGACGTGGGAAGAGCTGGTTGTCGGTAGAGGTACGCGACAGGGTGACACCGAGGTTGATGTTGTTACAGTTACCGTTGGAGATGATGAAGTAGCTCCAGTCACGCAGCATGTAGCGAGTGTACGAGAGCTGCAAGCCCAGCTGGAAGTAGTCGTCGGGCCAGCGCAGACGCTTACCCCAACCTACTGATGCACCGAACAGCTTGATGTACTTGTCGGCATCCATCATTGAGGTATAGTCGTAGTAGCCGCTGTTGTACGAACCGTAACCACCATAATAGTTATAGTAGTTGTTCATCCAGGCAGAGTTGCGATAGGTGCTCGAGATGTCGCTCTGCTTAGAGTAGAAAGCGTTCAGGCTGAACGAGTTAGGACGCTTGCCGCCAAACCAGCCTGTAGAGTAGCCTCCAGAGATGGAGCTGTAGTAGCTACCGTTAGACTGTACGGAGAGCGACAGCTGTTCACCGTCACCAATCGGCATGATGCCACGGTGCATCTTGTTCTTGCCAAACAAGTTGCGCATCGAGAAGTTGTTGAGCTTGATACCCACACGGCCGATGACACCCGTCTGACCCCAACCGAGCGAGAACTCCAGCTGGTCGTTAGACTTCTGTTCGAGCATCCAGTTGATATCAACGGTTCCATCCTCATAGTTAGGCTTGATGTCGGGGTTCACCTTCTCAGGATCGAAGAAACCCATAGAGGCGATGTCGCGTGCTGAACGCTGCAAGGCATCCTTCGAGAACAGGTCGCCAGGCTTGGTGCGCAACTCACGACGTACAACCTCTTCGTACAGGCGGTCGTTACCATAGATGCGCACATGGCTGATATGTGCCTGTGTGCCTTCCTGGATACGCATCTCGAGGTCGATGGAGTCACCAACGATGTTCACCTCGACGGGATCGAGGTTATAGAACAGGTAACCGTTGTTCCAATAGTAGTTGCCCACAGCATCTTCGTCCTCAGAGAGGCGCTTCTTCATGTGCTTCTGATTATAGATGTCGCCCTTCTTCATGCCAAGGACGGCAGAGAGGTAGTCGCTGGTGACAACGGTGTTACCCACCCAGGTGATGTTGCGGATATAGTATTTCTGTCCCTCGTCCAGCTTGACATAGACGTTGACATGCTTCTCGTCAACCGTCCAGACGGAGTCTTCCAGAATGGCAGCATCACGATAGCCCAGCTCGTTATACTTGTCAATCAGCGCTTTCTTGGCCTCGTCGTAACGTTCGGGGGTGAACTTTTTAGCTTTGAAGAAGCTATATGCCTTGCCAGCTTCGTTAATCTTACCAAAGGCACCCTTTGTAAACATCGAACCTTTGATCTTCTTGTCTTTCAACTGTTCGTTGCCGTCGAAGATAATCTGGCGAACTTTCATCTTGGCCTTCTTGTCGATGTTGACATCGAGAATCACCTGATTCTTGCCCGTCACGTCGTCACGCTGCAGGATCTCTATTTCTGCATTATTGTAACCCTTGTCGTCGAAGTATTTCTTGGCCAGAATCTTGGCACGGTCAATCATGTTCGGCGTAATCTGTGCACCACGCATGATGCCCAGCTTTGATTCCATATCCTCACGTTCCGACTTCTTCAGACCGTTATAGTTGATGGTGCTCACACGTGGACGGGTAGCCAGATGGATGCAGAGGTAGACCTTCTGGCCGACGATAGAGTCGGCAGTGATGGTAACCTTCGAGAACAAGCCATGCTTCCAATAGCGCTTGACAGCCTCAGTAATCTCTGTGCCAGGTAGGCTGATTGTCTGACCAACAGACAATCCTGACAGGCCTGTGAGTACATAGTCTTCATAGCCTTCAACACCCTTCACGGCCAGTCCGCCAATCTCCAGCTGGCGTGGTGTACCGGCATACGATATGTCGGGGTTGACGATAACGTCCTGAGCATTCATGCATAAAGGTAAAAAGGTAAAAAGGTAAAAAGGTAAAATACCCTTTACCATTACCTTCAACCATTTTGTAATTGCTTCTATCTTCACTTTTGCTTTTACTTTTTTACCTTTTTACTTTTTTACTTTCCTTCGCTCTCCACTTGTGCTTCTGTCTTGCCAAAGCGGCGCTGGCGACCTTGATAGTCGGCAATGGCCTTGTATAGGGCCTCCTTGCCGAAATCGGGCCAGTAGGTGTCGCAGAAATAGAATTCAGAATAAGCACACTGCCACAACAGGTAGTTCGAGATGCGTAACTCACCGCCTGTACGAATCAGCAGATCGGGGTCGGGCATATTGGCTGTCCACAAGTGGTCGTTGATGGTTTGCTCGGTGATGTCGGCAGCATCCATCTCTCCACGCTTTACCTTGTCGGCAATCAATTTGGTAGCGTGTACCAATTCCTGCTTCGACGAGTAGCTCATAGCTACCACCATCGTCATACCATCATTCTTGGCGGTGACGTTCTCCATATAAGCAATCTTGTCTCGTACGCTCTGTGGCAGTCGCTCACGATCGCCAATCAGCGTAAACCTCACGTTGTTGTCGAAGAACAGCTCCATCTCGATGAAGCTGAGCACCAAGCCCATCAGTGCCTCTACCTCGTAGGCGGGACGGTTCCAGTTCTCGGTAGAGAACGTGTAGAGTGTCAGGTATTTCACCCCCAGATGTGCACATTCTGCCGTGATTTTCTTGACTGTGTCCATACCTTCCTTATGACCGAAGGTACGATCCAGACCACGGTCTGTTGCCCAGCGTCCGTTGCCGTCCATGATGATGGCAATATGCTGCGGTATGCGGTTCTTATCCAGTTCTGCTGTCATATATTTAATATCTTTCAATTTCTCATTATCTCATTATCTCAATGTCTCAATCCTCATCATTCTCTGTCGTTATGACAAGTGCGGCACTTGGCCCACAAGTCGTAGCTCAGCGACAGGCGGAGGTGGCTGTAACAGTCGGTGTTCTTGAACAGACCGCTGCTCTTGATGCCATACGGATCGGCAATGCCGTCCAGTTTGTCGTTAGTGGTGATGTGCATAGCCCACTCCACAGCCAGATTCAGACGGTCAGCCATCTTGTATTTAGCACCGACACCGATGGGCAGGTTTGCACCAAACACGGTTTTGTCGGCTTTGCCAATCGTCATACCCAGACCAATGGCGACATAGGGTGTCAGTCGCTTGGCTCCGCGATATTCAAATCCTGTGCCATAAGGCCAGAAATTGTATTCAAATCGCAATCCCGCATCAACCACTGGGTTCTTGAAGTCGTAGTTCAGTGGCATGGTAGTGCTGGTAGGTGCACTGGCATCAGCAGGATAATATGTCTTGGCATTCTTCGACGAACCTTTCAGTTGTCCGTAGCTCACATTCAGAGCCAGTGCCCTGCGTGGGTCGAACTTGTATTTTGCCAATATTGTCACCATGGGCTGAGGCTCCTTGAAGATATTGCCATTGAAGTCGCCTTGATAGCAAACCATTCCAATGCCACCGCCTATCTCCAGCCTGTATTCAGGCTCTGTCTGGGCGTGCGTTCCTATCGTCATGGTCAGCATGATGAGGACAATCAGAATCTTACTTCTTACTTCTTCCATCAGACTTCAGCCATCAGACTTTTTACTTCTTTTTCCAGCCCAACTTATTCAATCGGCCTCGCCACACCTGACCACTGCCTTCACAGTGCATCCAGATGAAGTTGTCGTCATCAACACTGAGAGTGACTTTCTTAGCTCCATAGTCAAAATCGTCGGGCAGGAGGTAGCGTGAATTCCATTTCCAAGTAATACCGTTGTCGCGACTCTGATAGAACATCATATAGGGACTGTATTCGTTTCCGCCAAGGTCCTCGCCACCTAATGCCAAGATGCCATCATCGTATTTCACGATGGTCAGGTCCTTTAGGCGTGGCAATGCCAGCGAATCGCCGCTGGTGGAATTGCGCTCTATATAGGTCCATGTGGTATAGGGGGCGTTCTTGCTATAGTCTACCACCTTACGCCAAACCATTGCAATAGATTCCTTGTTCTGCTCGTTCACCTCGCGGTTGCCGACCAGCAGCACATAGTCGATGCTGTCCACATTGTTCATAGGGTAGCTGATGAGTGCCAGGTCGCGGGTGGGCATCATGTCGGCATCGTCAGTGATGACCTCTTCCATCCAATTGACACCCTTGTCGTATGACACCATCAGTTTGTTGTCTGTCGACCAGGCATACTGCTCTGTGGTACAACCACCTAACAGCTGCTTAATACCTTCGGGCAGCTTAGTCTCCTCAGCAGGCTTTGGCTGCCAACCCTCCTCCATCAGATGCCATACAAACTCGTCGCCGTCTTCCTGATGGGCATCGACACTGATGTAATAGTCGTTGAAGACCTCACCATCGCTGGAGAAGACACGAACCTTGCGAGGTTTCGTAAAGTCGATACTATCCGAGGAGGTATAATAATCATAGACGTTCGGCTGGTCCAAGCGTTCTATGACGGCTAAACCGTTGTGAAAGGTAGTAAAAGTAGCCACCACATGTTTGAGATCTGTTCCTACGGGCAGTGAGTCGTTATTATAGACACAGCGGGCAATGATTGTCGTGTCCTTGAAGACATGTTTGCTGACAGTCTGGTCAATATTGAAACTGTAGCCGCTACCGGAATACGTAGTCTTAGAACCGTCAATGTATTTGTTCATCGTACCCAGCGTAAAAGCGGTAATGGCAGCATCATCATAGAGTGTCGTATAGCTGTCGTCTCCCTTCAGGCACGATGACATCAACACCATGGTTATTGCCAGTAAAAATGATATCTTAAAATACTTCATTTTCGTACTTTTTTCCAATTTGGGTGCAAATTTACGCACAAATCTTCAATTTTGAGCATTTTTCTACCTTTTATTAAGTAAAATATATGATAAAAGACGATATTTTAGGTTTATTTATAAAAAGAGCGCGGTATGAATCACTCACTCCGCGCTATTTTTCAACGAATATTGGTATTAACCAGCGTGATAACACTTAGTGCTGTCACTACAACTGTGCATGCCAATATCACCGTTGTTTGAAAATCTAATAACATAATCTTACCTTAAAAATCTAATAACTACTAACCTAATGAATAACTATGAATGAAAATGTAATCATCACGACTACGGGTGCAAAGGTAAGGAGTTCCGGTGACGTAGGCAACAAATAAGGGCGATTCCCGAAGAAATCGCCCTTTATTTTGATGTAAGTCAAAAAACTTGTTTAGAGCTTTGGACCTGCAGCGACCAGAGCCTTACCGGCCTCGTTGCCCTCGTACTTCTTGAAATTCTTGATGAAGCGGGCTGCCAGATCCTCAGCCTTCTTGTTCCACTCTGCTGCATCAGCGTAAGTGTCGCGAGGATCGAGGATGTTGGTAGCTACGCCCTCAAGCTCTGTGGGAACCTCGAAGTCGAAGTAAGGAATCTTCTTCGTGGGAGCCTTCAGGATAGCACCACCCAGGATGGCGTCGATAATACCACGGGTATCCTTAATAGAGATACGCTTGCCGGTACCGTTCCAACCAGTGTTCACGAGGTAAGCCTTGGCACCGCTCTTCTCCATCTTCTTTACGAGCTCCTCAGCATACTTGGTGGGGTGCAGCTCGAGGAAGGCCTGGCCGAAGCAAGCACTGAAGGTAGGAGTGGGCTCAGTGATACCACGCTCTGTACCAGCCAGCTTAGCTGTGAAACCAGAGAGGAAGTAGTACTTGGTCTGCTCAGGAGTCAGGATAGATACTGGGGGCAGTACGCCGAATGCGTCAGCACTCAGGA
>JAEEGG010004965.1_pt1 | contig 32003 bp, 23 predicted proteins | sample 9134161 | NCBI WGS metagenome assembly JAEEGG01 (sample SAMN16246543, study PRJNA631951) | gut metagenome | biome: gut microbiome; feature: rumen; material: CR-attached | host: Bos | place: Iran: Karaj | collected 2018-10 | reverse complement strand
TCCCATTCCGAACAGAGAAGTTAAGCCCGCCTGCGCCGATGGTACTGCAATGCAATGCGGGAGAGTAGGAGGCCGCCTTCTTTTTTTACTGAGGACTGCAGCTCACGTTGAGTGGACTGCAGTCCTCATTTTCGTCATATAGTCGACTACATCATGTAGAAAAAACAGACAAATGTTTGGCGGTTTCATCAAAAACAATTACCTTTGCACCCATGATTATATTTCCGCAAGCAAAGATAAACTTAGGGCTGAACGTGGTTGGGTGTCGCCCCGACGGATACCACAACCTGGAGACTGTGTTCTATAGGATACCGCTTTGCGATGCGTTGGAGGTGACTGAAATGGATACGCAATTCCCTTCGGATGTGGATTGCGACCTTAAGGTAACGGGCATAAGCATAGAGGGCGATGAACAGCGCAATCTGGTGGTGAGGGCATATAAGCTGATGAAACAGGATTTCCCTCAGTTACCTCGCGTGCACGTACATTTATATAAAGGCATACCCGCACAGGCTGGAATGGGTGGGGGCAGCAGTGATGGAGCTGCAATGTTGCGTCTTTTGAACGATAGCTTCGGATTGGGGCTTAGTGATGAACAGCTTATTGAGCGGGCAACCCGTTTGGGCGCCGACTGTCCTTTCTTTGTAACTCACACAAAAGCAGCATATGCTGAGGGTATAGGAGAACAGCTACGGCCTATTGACCTCAATTTGAGCGGATGGAGCATGGCCATAGTGCGCCCGTCTGTTCCAGTGTCTACTAAAGAGGCCTTTGCGCTCGTCACACCACAGCATCCTCCCGTGAACTGTCTTGATGTGGTGAGAATGCCTGTGGAGCATTGGTGGGATAGACTGCTAAATGATTTCGAGCAGAGCGTCTTTGCACAGCATCCGGAGATAGGTCGTGTAAAGGAACGCCTCTATGAACTGGGAGCTGTGTATAGTGCTATGAGTGGCAGTGGTAGTGCCGTCTTTGCGCTGTTCAGACATCAGTCTCTTTCTGAGGAGGAGTTAACGCATCACTTCACCGGCATGTTTACAAAGATGTTGACTTTATAAATTATTCATTAATAAAACAAAGTATGCAAATGAAAAGGATTACGATGATTGGAGCCGTCATGGCTGTTTCGCTGATGATGGCTCAAGGTATGAAAGCACAGACCGTAATTACTGAGCAGGCTGCTCAGGGAATGAGTGCCGAGCAGTTGGGTAAAGCTCAGAAAGCCAAGGCTAAGGAAGAGAAGATCGTAGCACAGTATCAGAAGGCTCAGGCTGCCATTCCTAAGCTGGAGGCCAAACTAAGCAAGGCAAAGGACAAGGCTGAAAAGGCACAGAAGGCTGTAGAGAAAGCTGAGAAAGAGCTGGACAAGGCTCGCAAGCGTGTCAGCCAGTTACAGGCCGATGCAGAGAAAATTCTAAATGCTGCGAACTGATAGAAGTTCTGACTGTAGGCTATGGACTATAGCCCAATGCCCTTGGAATGAATAATCCCTTCAAGCTTCTCTGGCTCATGATAAGGTTCCGGCGTCCCAGCCGAGTAACCGAGATGAAGGTAGTGAAAGACGGTTTTTGGCTGCGTAAGAATTACGCAGCCTTAACCTTTTTTGGGCACATAGTGGTGCACTCTCAGCAGGAGGCCGACCGACTGAACGCACGTACTGTGGCCGACAGTAGCCTTAAGCGGCATGAGACCATACACCTGCGACAGGCACAATCCACTCACAACTCTTGGTTCTGCTTCTACACATTATATATATGGTATTATCTGCGGGCGCTGCCTCAGAATAAGTACCGGCGCGGTGCCGCCTACTATTTGAACCCCTTTGAGATGGAAGCCTATGAGCACATGTATGAGCCAGACTACTTGGATAAGTGCAAGGATGGAGCCAACGGATGGCGTGTCTATGCTAGGATGAAACCCAGCGAAAGGTTGAAAATAGCAAAATAGTTCCTGCATGAAAATGGTGACCTCTTGTGAATGCGGTGTTAACCATTGCGAGTAGCTGAAAGTATCAAAAAGTTGACCAAAATCATTTATTTATAACAAAAAGATACTTTTATCTAAAAAAATCGGATAAAATGTTGCACAATTCAGATTTTTGCTTTAACTTTGCGCCCTGTAAGCAAAAACAACCACTAAACAGTTCAAATTAAAGTAAAAAGATTATGAATGCAGCACAAGTTGTAGAGCAGCTGAAACAGCGCTTCCCCAATGAGCCGGAGTACATCCAGGCCGTCAGTCAGGTTCTTCCCACCATCGAAGAAGAGTACAACAAACACCCCGAGTTCGAGAAGGCAAACCTTATCGAGCGCCTTTGCATACCCGACAGAGTATGTGAGTTCCGCATTACTTGGGTGGACGACCAGGGCAAGGTGCAGACCAACATGGGCTATCGTATCCAGCACAACAACGCTATTGGCCCTTACAAAGGTGGTCTTCGTTACCACAAGAGTGTGAACTTGGGTATTCTGAAGTTCCTTGCCTTTGAGCAGACGTTCAAGAACTCACTGACCACACTTCCTATGGGTGGTGCAAAGGGCGGCTCTGACTTCTCACCCCGTGGCAAGAGCGACGCTGAGGTGATGCGTTTTTGCCAGGCATTCATGAACGAACTCTACCGTGTCATTGGTCCCGACGAGGACGTACCCGCTGGCGACATTGGCGTTGGTGGCCGCGAGGTTGGCTATCTGTTCGGACAGTATAAGAAGCTCACCCACCAGTTCCAGGGCGTGCTCACAGGTAAGGGCATCCCCTTCGGCGGTTCGCTCATCCGTCCTGAGGCTACTGGTTATGGCACAGTCTACTTCCTCTGCTCTATGCTGGCTACCCGTGGCATCGACATCAAGGGCAAGAAGGTGCTTATTTCTGGCGCTGGCAATGTGGCTCAGTATGCCGCTGAGAAGTGCTTACAGCTTGGTGCTATTCCTATGACGATGTCTGATTCTGACGGTTATATCTACGATCCCGATGGCATCGACCGTGCTAAGCTCGACTATATCATGGAACTGAAGAATGTGGAGCGCGGACGCATCAAGGAGTACGTAGAGGAGTATCCTACAGCTGTCTACCATGAGGGCGAGCGTCCTTGGCATGAGAAGGCTGACATTGCCCTGCCTTGCGCCACTCAGAACGAGATTAACGGCGAGCAGGCTCAGGCTTTGGTCGACAATGGTATTATTGCTGTGGCTGAGGGTGCCAACATGCCTTCGCTGCCCGAGGCTATCAAGATTTTCCAGGATGCCAAGATTCTCTACTCTCCCGGTAAGGCTTCTAATGCCGGTGGCGTGTCAGTGTCGGGACTTGAGATGTCGCAGAACTCCGAGCGCCTGAGTTGGACAGCCGAGGAGGTGGACAACTACCTGAAGCGCATTATGAACGACATTCATGAAAACTGCGTGAAATACGGCACCGAGAAGGACGGCTACATCAACTATGTTAAGGGTGCCAACGTGGCAGGCTTCATGAAAGTAGCCAAGGCCATGATGGCTCAGGGCATTGTTTAATACACACGAGAAAAACGTTGAAAAACAAAGTAAATACAAAGATGCTATAATCCAGGCAGGCTACAGATACTAAAGTCTTGTAGCCTGCTTTTTTAAAATTCAAGTCAATTAGTATTCACTGGTAAGAAAATAATTATGATTGTGAATTGCGATTTATAATTTATTTTGTACCTTTGCAGCTGATTTACAACAAACATATCACTCATTATGGCAAAACACAAACTAAAGAAGGTGCTCGTGTTAGGTTCGGGCGCATTGAAAATCGGGCAGGCAGGCGAGTTCGACTATTCTGGATCACAAGCATTGAAAGCCCTGCGCGAAGAGGGCATCAGGAGCGTACTTGTCAATCCCAACATTGCCACTATACAGACGTCGGAAGGCATTGCCGACACCGTGTACTTCCAACCCGTCACCCCACACTTCGTTACTGAAATCATCAAGAAGGAGCGCCCCGACGGTATCCTGCTCGCCTTTGGCGGACAGACCGCCCTGAACTGTGGCACAGAACTCTACCAAAAGGGCGTGCTTCAGGAGTATGGTGTGGAGGTCTTAGGCACCAGCGTGGAAGCCATTATGAACACCGAGGACCGCGACCTGTTTGTGAAAAAGCTGGCCGAGGTTCAGCTGAAGGTGCCTGTTAGCCATGCCGTGGAGAACATGGACGACGCTCTTAAGGCCGCTCGCGAGATAGGGTACCCCATTATGATACGCTCTGCCTACGCCCTTGGCGGCTTGGGCTCTGGTATTTGCCCCGACGAGAAGGCATTCGTTGAGTTAGCTGAGTCAGCCTTCACTTTCGCTCCACAGATATTGGTGGAGGAATCGCTCAAGGGCTGGAAGGAGATAGAGTTCGAGTGCATACGCGATGCCAACGACCATTGCTTCACCGTGGCCTCGATGGAGAACTTCGACCCCTTAGGCATACATACTGGCGAGAGCATCGTCGTAGCTCCTACCTGCTCGCTGAAGGATGATCAGGTGAAGATGCTGCAGGAAATCACCATCAAGTGCGTGCGTCATCTGAACATAGTGGGTGAGTGCAACATACAGTTTGCCTTCAATGCTGAGACCAACGACTATCGCATCATCGAGATTAATGCCCGTTTGAGCCGCTCGTCAGCTCTGGCATCGAAGGCCACGGGTTATCCCCTTGCCTTTGTGGCAGCGAAAATAGCACTGGGCTACACCCTCGACCAGATAGGCGAGATGGGCACTACTTCAAGCGCCTACGTTGCTCCATCGCTTGATTACATGATTTGCAAGATACCACGCTGGGACTTGACGAAGTTTGTGGGCGTTTCGCGTCAGATAGGTTCATCAATGAAGTCTGTGGGTGAGATTATGAGCATAGGCCGCAGCTTTGAGGAGATGATTCAGAAGGGCCTGCGAATGATAGGGCAGGGGATGCATGGCTTTGTGGGCAATGACCATACGAAGTTTGACAATCTGGACGATGCCCTGCAAAACCCCACCGACCTACGCATCTTTGCCATTGCACAGGCCTTGGAAGATGGCTACAGTGTGGAGCGTATTGAGGAACTGACAAAGATTGACATCTGGTTCTTGGAGCGCTTGAAGCATATCGTCGACTTAAAGCACGAACTGCAGCAGTATAACAAGTTGGAGGAGATTCCTGATACGTTCCTCTTGGAATTAAAACGCTGTGGATTCAGCGACTTCCAGATTGCCCGCTTCGTGCTGAAGCCCCAGGGCGGCAATATGGAAAAGGAAAACCTGGCCGTACGCCAGTATCGCAAGGAGCGCGGTATCCTGCCCTCGGTGAAACGCATCCCTACCGTGGCTTCAGAGCATCCCGAACTCACCAACTACCTTTACTTCACCTATACGCATGTGCCTGCCTTTGGCGACGCGCAGGGCGAGCAGTATAGACCTAAACACGACATCAATTATTATAATAATGAGAAATCGGTGGTTGTCCTTGGCTCCGGTGCTTACCGCATCGGTTCCAGTGTAGAGTTCGACTGGTGCTCGGTGAATGCCATCAATACGGCCAGGAAGTTGGGCTACAAGAGCATCATGATTAACTACAACCCCGAGACCGTATCCACCGACTACGATATGTGCGACCGCCTATACTTCGACGAACTGAGCCTTGAAAGAGTGCTCGATGTCATTGATTTGGAGGCTCCTCGCGGCGTCATCGTCAGCGTGGGTGGACAGATACCCAATAATCTTGCCATGAAGCTGCACCGTCAGGGAGTTCCTGTCTTGGGCACCAGTCCTGTGAACATCGACCGTGCAGAGAATCGCGACAAGTTCTCGGCAATGCTCGACAAGCTGGGCATCGACCAACCCGCATGGCGTGCGCTGACCAGCTTTGATGATGTGAAGCAGTTCGTAGAGGAGGTGGGCTATCCCGTCCTTGTTCGTCCCAGTTATGTGCTTAGCGGCGCAGCCATGAACGTGTGCTACGATGAGGAGGAGCTGCACCGCTTCTTGAATATGGCTACTGAGGTGAGCAAGGAGTTCCCCGTGGTCATCTCGAAGTTTATGACAGAGACCAAGGAGATAGAGTTTGATGCCGTGGCCGACAAGGGCGAGGTAGTGGAGTATGCCATCTCTGAGCATGTGGAATATGCCGGTGTGCACTCAGGCGATGCCACCATGGTCTTCCCCGCACAGCACATCTACTATAGCACTATCCGCCAGATTAAGCACATCAGCCGTGCCATTGCGAAGGAACTGAACATCAGCGGTCCCTTCAACATTCAGTTCCTGGCCAAGAACCGCGAGGTGAAGGTCATCGAGTGCAATTTGCGTGCCAGCCGCTCGTTCCCCTTTGTCAGCAAGATTCTGAAGCGCAACTTCATTGAGACAGCCACGAAGATAATGCTCGACTCACCCTATGAGAAGCCTGACCGCTCAGAATTTGATATCGACCGCATTGGTGTGAAGGCCAGTCAGTTCTCGTTTGCCCGTCTGCAGAATGCCGACCCCGTGCTGGGTGTCGACATGAGTTCCACGGGCGAAGTGGGCTGCTTGGGTGACGACCTGAACGAGGCTCTGCTCAATGCCATGATAGCTACAGGCTATAGGCTGCCGAAGAAGAGCGTGCTCATTTCGTCAGGTGACGCCAAAGGCAAGGTGAGTCTGCTGGAACCTGCACAGCAGTTAGTGAAAAAAGGCTTTGTGGTGTACGCCACTGGTGGCACGGCACAGTTCTTCAACAACAACGGCGTGCCTGCCACGCCTGTCGCATGGCCCGACGAAAGTGTGCTCGACGGTTCACCCGTCGAAAACGTGATGGATATGATTGCTGCCCATCAGTTCGACCTCATTGTGAACGTGCCGAAGAACCACACCAAGCGCGAGCTCACCAACGGTTACCGCATCCGCCGTGGTGCCATCGATCACAACATCCCGCTCATCACTAATGTACGGTTGGCCAAGGCGTTTATTGAAGCCTTTACTGCCATGGATGAGAATGATATCAAGATTAAGAGCTGGCAGGAGTACAACAATTAAGCTCTTTATCTTACACACGACGAGAGTCTGTGCCTTTGCAGCGCAGACTCTCGTTGTTTCATAATGTCAAGGTGGTTTACACAAGTGTATTTCCCCCTGTGTATTGGGCGTCTGTTTGAAGGCGAGAATGGCCCCCTTATTTCGAGGATGTTGCAGCGGTATTGCGCAGTGTTATGACAACAATCTCTGGGCATGCCCCGAAGCGTATGGGTATGACGCCGCCCACCCCTTTCGAAACGTAGAGGGCGCGGTCGCCAGCACGATACATGCCGTTGCACTCCTTGTATTTTAGCTGTGCGGGTGTTATCCCAAAGAAAGCAAACTGTCCGCCGTGGGTATGGCCGCTCAGTGTGAGTTGAGCGTGGCACTTGGGCAGAATCTTCCGCCGCCAGGAACTGGGGTCGTGTTCAAGCATCACCACAAATTCGTTGCGGCTGACACCACTCAGGGCCGTGTGTATATCGCCCAATTGCGGGAATCGCCCTTCGCCGTCGTTCTCCATGCCGGCAATGACGATATGTGCCGAGTCACGGTTCACTATCGTATGGCCGTTATTCAGCATCGTCCACCCCATGTCACGCTGGTAGCTGGCTATCAGTCCCCGGTTACGGTACTTTGTATAATCGTCAGCATCAATATACATTGGATAGTCGTGATTGCCCAATACCGAGCACACACCGTCGCGGGCCTTGATGGTAGAAAGCACTTTCTGGTGCTCCAGCAGCTCGCTGGGTTCACGGTTCTGCATGTCGCCAGTAAACACCACAAGGTCGGCGTGCTGGGCATTGATGCTGTCCACTACGCGTTGCACCATGTCTTTACGGCATCCGCTATAGGAGGCTATGTGCATGTCGCTGAACTGCACGATGCGATAGCCGTCGAATTCAGGAGGCAGGTCACGGCTGTCAAACTCCACGTGCACCACCTCCAAACTGTTGAACCCAACGTAGGTGCCCCAAAGGAATACATACCATGCCAGCACCAATGGAACAGACATGAGCCAGCGCAGCCAGCGGCGGCGCTTACAGCGACGCCACAGCAGAAAGACGACGAGCGAAAGCAGCAACAGAATGCCCCATCCTATATAGATATAGGCATCGGGGGGCAACAGTATGATGGATAGGTTATGGAGCATTTTTCTACAAATTATAGTATGACCACGAATTGTTATAATTTCTATCTATAGGTTGGCGGCGAGGAAACGCCTTATCTCTTTTACAGGCAGGCCTCGGCGGCGGGCATAGTCATGCAGCTGATCGGAACCAATCTTTCCTACGGCGAAGTAGTGTGCCTGTGGGTGGCCCAACATTAGGCCGCTCACACTGGCATGTGGGCGCATGGCGCCGTTCTCGGTGAGGGCAATGCCTATACGGTTGAAGTTGAGTATACGGTCGAGGATGAAGTTGATACTGGTATCAGGCAGCGACGGATAACCAACGGCAGGGCGAATGCCCTGGAAGTGTTCTTGCATCAGTTCTTCAGTGCTGAGTTGTTCGTCGGGTGCATATCCCCACAGTTCCTTGCGCACCTGTTCGTGCAGCCGCTCGGCGGTGGCCTCGGCCAGACGGTCGGCTATCAGCTGCGCCATCATCTTCAGATAGGGGTCGCCGTCAAAGTCTGACTCCAGCCCACAGTCTGCACTTACGGCAAAAACACCTATAGTTCCCTCTACGGTCTCTGAGGTGACAGACAACGAATGGGGCGCGATGAAGTCTGCTAGACAGAGGCAGGTTGAGCCGCTTTGCTGGCGCAGGCATGGTATGCGTACTATAGAAGCCCCCACGTGAGTGGCAGAGGGTATTTTTATCACGATGTCATCGCCGTCGCCATAGGCAGGCATTATCTCAATCAAGGCATGTGTGCGGTATTTGTCGGCTATGTCGGTTAGGAATGACAGTGCCTCATCATGCAGGCGTTGCTGCTCCTTTTTCTGCTTCACCTGCCAGGCAAAGTAGAAATAGGCCCAGTTGATATAGGGCACCACGTCGCAGATGTTATAGTCGATAGTCATCTGAACAGGACGGGCTGTGCTATGTATGTGCTGTCTACACTGCCATTGTCATATACCACATGACCGTTGCAAAGCGTCTTCTCCACATGCCAGCTGAAGGTGTGCCCCTCCAAAGGACTCCATTGGCATTTACTCAGTATGGTATTGTTAGTGAGCGTCCATGGTGCGTTGGGCCTTACTATCACGATGTCGGCCTTGTAGCCAGGACGCAGGAAACCTCTCTCTCTGACGCTGAAGATGCGTGCGGGGTTATGGGCCATCAGTTCCACCATCCGCTCAATGGTGAGCACGCCTTCGTCTACGAGCTGCAGCATGGCCACCAGCGAGAACTGCACCATGGGCATGCCACTGGCGGCTCGTGCACATCCTCCCTGCTTCTGTTTCAGCAGGTGTGGCGCATGGTCGGTGCCCACCACGCTGATGCGCCCGTTGCTAAGCCCCTGCCTCAGTGCTTCGCAATCAGCAATGCTCTTTATGGCGGGGTTCACCTTTATGCGTGCCCCCAAGCGCTCATAGTCTACTGTCGAGAAAAGCAGGTGTCCCACTGTTGCCTCGGCCGTAATGGTATGCAGGCTGTCAGCAGGAATCATTTCCAGCTCTTTCTGTGTGGATATATGTGCTATGTGCAGCTGGGTGCCGTTGTGCACGGCCAACTGTATGGCCTTTGTCGTCGATTGTAGACATGCCTCCTCACTTCGTATAAGCTGGTGCAGGCGTATGTCGGGATCATCGCCCGCAGTCTGCTTGAAGTGTGCCATGTTGCGGTCAATGATGGCAGTATCCTCGCAGTGTGTCATCAGTGGCAGGTGGGCATCGTGGGCGGCAGTGAATATACGCTCCAGTGCCTCATCGTCGTCAACAAGCATGTTGCCCGTACTGCTGCCCATGAACAGCTTGATGCCGGGAATGCGGTGCGGGTCGGCCATGCTGAACAATTCGGCGTTGTCGTGTGTGGCACCAAGGAAGAAAGCATAGTTCACGTGGCTCTTCTCTGCAGCCACGTGCAGTTTCTCTTCCAGTGCTTGCAGCGTGGTGGTGGGGGGCACGGTGTTGGGCATGTCGAAGTAGCTGGTCACTCCGCCTGCCGCTGCTGCCTGACTCTCGCTGTCAATGTCGGCTTTCTCCGTCAGCCCCGGCTCGCGGAAGTGCACGTGGTCATCGATGATGCCTGGCAACACATAGCAGCCTGTAGCGTCAATGACACGCTCTCCCATAGCCTCTCCCTGTAGGGGAGGAGTATTGTTTCCTTGCCTGCCCCCTTCTTGGTTGATGCTCACTATGGTGTCACCATCTATAACAACAGAACCAACGAAGGCAAGGCCCTCGTTGACTATGGTTCCACCGTGAATAACTGTTTTCATGGCTGTGACGTTTGCAGACTGTCGGACTGTTCGGCAGGAATGGCGGCAGCCTCTTCTGGTGTCTCTCCCCTCATACGGGCCAGTATCTCTTTTGCGTTTTTGTAGTATTCGCTCACGTATGGGTCTTTCTTAAACTTGTCGGTGGCCTTGCCCATGATCTCCTCTATCTGGGGTGTGAGCATGGGGTAGGCATAGTTTGCCGTCATCATTTGGAAAGCACATGGCCCCAACACGTTGTCAAGATTCTCAAGGATAAATGTTGTTTCCAGACTGTCGAGTTGCATTAATAGGCGCTGGCTCTCCACCGTTAGTGTCTGTGCTATGGTCTGCTCGTCTTTGCCATCAAGAATCATCTGTGCCTCCTTGTGCCCCAGCTCTCGCTGCTGGTTCTCAATCTGCAAGTGCTTGTCGAGGAAGTCGTAGAGCAATTCGTTCATGGGGGTGCCGCTCACCTTGTGGCCGGTTTTCTCTATCGACACCTTAATGTCGCCCTTCTCCATGACAAGCGGCATGCCGCTCTCGCCTACGGTGAGCATGGCGATGCGCATTGTGTCGAGCTTGCCGGTGAAGCCGAAACCGCCGTGCACTACCTCGCACGAGTCAATGTCTTTCAGCTCTCCGTCAGTAAGCACTTTGAGATAGAGTTTGCTGCCGTCGAGTACTGACACCGACGATGAACCTTGAATGTTGTATGATTCAACATATTGTTCAGTACACGATGTGAGTGCGGCCAGCACGATGACAGAGCATAGTATTTTGTACATATATACCATTGGTTAGTTTGCAAATCGTTTGCAAATGTACAACGATATATTGAAGTACGGAAAAAAATTTGCGCAATTTAAGCAATTCACTTGCCTTTTAGCGTTTTTTTGCCTCTTTTTGCAGCTCAGCGTCTATTCTGTATACGGTATAGAGTTGTATGACAGCTGCAATGAGCAGCACTACCACCCAGTTGTTGTGTATGTAGTTGAGCCATGTCAGGTGGTCCAGTCCGAAAGGATTGCCGTGGTCGGCAAACATCAGTGCCGCCACACAGATGAGCAGCACGTTGCTCATCAGCATAATGCGCCGTAGCCTATGAATGGTGAAGTTGTCGCCTTCATAGCGTTGTTGTAGTTGCATGGCAGAAAAGGCCAGGGCCCCTATCGCAAAGAGCCATGGCGCCACGGTGGGCACCAGCATGCCCATGGCCGCTCCAGCCAGCATGAGCAAGGCGCCTATGGCATACACAATTGACTGAAGTCTATTCAACTGTTTCATCGCCTATTGGGGTTTCAGCGTTCAACTGGTCGTCGCTCAGCACAAATACGTCCTCGTCTTCCATCTTCATGAAGTAGCGCTCACGGGCCACGCGCTCCAGTGCCTTAGGACTGTTCTTCAACAGTGCTATCTCCTCAAGGTTGGCTTTTGTCATGGCGTCGTAGTGGGCTATTTCGGCTTTCAGTTCGCTTATACGGTTTTTCTTTTGCAAATGTGCCACCACACAGTTGTCGCCAACGAATCCCACAATGAAGACTCCCAGCAGCAATGCCACTAAGTATTTGTTAATGCTAAGCAGTTTCTTGCCTATGTTCTTGGCTTTTCTTGCCAGTTCTTTCCTTTCCATTATCTTTTCTTTGTCAGTAAGTTTTCAAAAATGTATATTTATGATGCCTCTCACCTCACATCTCTAACGAATGTGTCAATAGAGTTCCAGGTCAAAAGCAGCCACCAGCTTCCCCACCGAAGCATTAGCTTTATTCATTATTTCAAACTGCTCTTTGCGCGTTAGCATCTTCTGCTTTTCCTGCTGCTCTGCCATTCGCATGGAGAGGGTGATGTCAGAGTTGTGCAAATACAACTGGAGAGTCTTCACGATGCTGCCCTTTATTTTCTCCATTTGAATCATGAGCGTCTCGTTGGGCACTACCACCTCCACTTCTGGCATTTGCTTGATGACGGGTGTCATGTTCTTCATGCGTGAAGCGGTGCCGACGAGTTGTTGTGGCATCCGGTTGCACATGGCCATCCACTGATGCTCCAGTTCATCCTGTGTAAAGATATCTTTCTCTGCCTGCTTGCCATCTCCTGTTCCGGGTGTTCCGGGCAGTATCTGCATCTTCTTCTGGTTGGCCTGCTGCCTCAGGTTGCTCCATGAGTTGGTAATCGACCCAAGCGTTTTGGGCTTGGCTAGCGGCTGGGCAGTCTCAGGGCGCTGTGTGGTGGTGGGCGTTGTTCTCGCAGCCGCGGCTACCTGCGGGGCCGACTTCATTTCGGGCTGCGTCGACGGCCTGGGTCCTATCTTAGGCGTAGGAACGGCCGTCAGTTTTCTAAACAGGTTTTTCAGTCTTCTGGGCTTGCGCCCACTGCCAGGCTTGCCGTCGCCGTCGGGCTGTGTTATCTGTGCCACCTCAATGAGGGTAAGCTCTACCAGCAGGCGTTTGTTGCTCGACTGTTTGTAGTTAATGTCACACTCGTTCATCACCCGCAGGGCCTGATAGAGGAAGGGCGTGGGTGTGTGTTTGGCCTGCTCGGCATAGCGCTGCCGCTGCTGCTCGCTCACCTCTAAGAGCGGCAGCGTCTGCGGGTCCTTGGCCATGAGCACGTTGCGCACATGGCGCGCCAGCCCCTGCACTAGCAGACCGCCGTCAAATCCGTTGGCCAGCACATTGTTCAGCAGCACCATCGTCTCTGCCACCTTATTGCTCAAGGCCAGGTCCACTAGGTGGAAGTAGTTGTCGGCATCGAGCACGTTAAGATCCTCTATCACCTTCTGATAGGTGATGTTTCCTTGGCAGAACGATGCTGCCTGGTCGAAGATGCTCAGTGCGTCGCGCATGCCGCCATCGGCTTTCTCGGCTATTACGGCCAGCGCCTCCTCCTCATAGTTTATACCCTCCTTCTCAGCCACGCTCTTCAGGTGGTCGATGGTGTTCTGCACCGTCATGCGCTCAAAGTCGTATATCTGGCAGCGGCTCAGTATGGTGGGCAGTATCTTGTGCTTCTCGGTGGTGGCAAGAATGAAGATGACGTGTGCGGGCGGTTCTTCCAGTGTTTTCAGGAAGGCATTGAAGGCTGCTGTTGAGAGCATGTGCACCTCGTCAATTATAAACACCTTGTATTTGCCCACCTGCGGCGGTATGCGTGTCTGCTCCATCAGCGTCTTGATGTGCTCCACCGAGTTGTTCGATGCAGCGTCAAGCTCGAAGATGTTGAGCGATCGCTGTTCGTTGAAGCTCTGACAACTCTCGCACTCGCCACAGGCCTCGCCGTCGGGCGTAGGGCTCTGGCAGTTGATGGCCTTGGCAAAGATGCGTGCGCAGGTGGTCTTTCCCACGCCACGCGGTCCGCAGAACAGATAGGCATGCGCCAGCTTGCCGCTCTTCACTGCGTTTTTCAGCGTAGTGGTAAGTGCCGCCTGCCCCACCACTGTGTCGAAAGTCATGGGTCGGTACTTGCGTGCCGATACTATGTATTCCATAGGTTAATATATATACTGTTGTGAGTGTGTGCTGCAAAGGTACGAAAAAAAAATGAATCGCAAATGAATTCTGTGCATTTATTTTTTCCTGTCTTGTTGTTTTTCGTTTTCCATCGCAGTATTCCTACATTTGTCACCGTATGTAGGTGGCACGGACGGAGTGACGCCCCACGGGCACATTATGTGTAACGAAGGAGCTGTCAGTCGTTTTGCATAACAACTCAGCCGGGCTTGGCGCGGCTGAGTTGTTTGCCCTTTGTGGGCTTTATTCGGGTGCAAAATTACTGTTTTCCTCCTAATCCTGCAAACTTTCGCACTACATTCTGGCTTTTTGCTTCTCGCCGGCGCCGCTTCCACGGTATTTGCTGCGGGCCTCGTTAAACTTCCACGTAAGGTCGAGGCTGAAGGTGGTGCGTGCAGGGTTGGCAGTGCTGAGGTCGCGCATGCCGTAGATGATGGCATCGGTCTTGTTGGTGTTGAAGATGTCGTGGCAGCGCAGGTCGGCCGTCAGTGAGCCGAGGCTGCGCAGGCTGAAGTCCTTCTGCACGCCTATGGTGGTATCGAAGCGTTGGGTGGTGATGCGGAAGTTGTTGTAGTCGCCCTTTGTTGCCCACTGCATGTCGGCGTTCAGGCGGAAGCCCTTCGGCAGTTCGACGACGTTCTTCCAGCCAAGGGTGAGGTATGGCTTCTTCAGTGTCAGCATGGAGCCGTTGGCGGTTGGCGTCTTGTAGTTTTGGAACACGGCGAACGCAAACCACGACGGGTGCCAGCAGCCTATGGTGGGGTTGGCTGAGAGCGTCATGTTAAACTGGTTGAAATCCTCGTCGCTGTTGATGGTGCGCACAAGGCTGATGAGCGGGTCTTCGCTGCCGGGGAACGGCTCTGTCGACACGGTCACCACATTCTTGATGCGGCTGTAGTTTGCGTTCAGGTTTACCCACTTGTAGCTGGCGTTCAGCACGAGGCTGTGGGTGTAGGTGGGCTTCAGGTAGGGGTTGCCGCTCTGGTAGGCGTAGCGGTTCAGATAGATGGTCGAGCTGGTGAGGTTCGAATAGCTGGGGCGCTCAATGTCTCGGCGGTAGCTGAGCGAGAGCTGCACCTTGCCTATGGGTGCTGAGATGACGGCCGTGGGAAACCAGTCGCCATAGTCGCGACACACCTCTTCCTCTTTCACGCCAAAGTTGAAGTAGTCGTTTTTAAGCCGCTCATAGCGCAGGCCGGCCTGGGCGAAGACCTTGCCGAAGGGGCGTCCGTACTCTATGAAGACGGCCGATGACTTCTCGTTAATCTCGGTGTCGGTAGCTTTCACAGGCACGTAGTCAGTGGCGGCGTACGAGTAGGCGTCGGTGCGGTGGTTGTAGCTGTACTCACCACCTACGGAGAGGTTGCCCTGCATGACGGGATAGCTGAAGATGAGCTTCGAGGCCCAGAAGTTGTTGGCGCTGTTGGTGTTGCTCTCAATGTTGCGTGAAGTGCTCGCTGCAGTGGCAGAAGCCGAGCCTTGCGTCGTTTCTGTGGTGCTGCCGGGGGTTGTTGTGTCGTCGAAGAGGCCGTCGAGGTTGAAGTCGATGCCCAGTTGGCCTATCTTGCCGTTGTAGTAGGCGTTGAAGATGTGCTTGCTGAAGCGGTCGGTCTGCACGATGTGGCTCTCGGAGCGCTCGGTGAAGATGCCGTTCTCGTAGGAGTCGGTGTAGAACTCACTGGTAAAATCACCGCTTGGATGGCGGTCGAACTTATAGAAGGCTCCCAGGCTGTGGTTGTCGTCCACCATGTAGTTCACCTGCAGCTGCGGCGAGTAGCCCTTCCAAATGTTCTTTGTGTCCTGCGTAGTCTTACCCTCTATGAAGTCGGGACCCATGTAGTAGGTCAGGTCGTTGGCTTGCTTGCCTCTGCTGTGTCCGTAGCGTCCGGCCCAGAACGAGGCGGTGACGTCGAGGCCGCCCGTGCGGTAGTTCACGTCAATGTTGTTGTGCAGCGTGTGGCCATACTGATAGACGCCACTGGCATAGTCCTGAAAGCTGAAACCCTCGCCCTGCGCCTTCTTCAGCGTGATGCGCACCACGGCCTTCACCGACGCAGCATAACGGGCGCCGGGGTTCTGCACCACGTCGACGTGCTGTATCTGGTCGGAGCGCAGGCGCGAGAGCTCCTTCACGTCCTGCACGCGCCGCCCGTTGATGTATACCTCGGCATCGCCACGGCCAAGCACCGTTACACCGCCGTCGCGCTCAGCTTCGAGCGAGGGTATCCTTGCCAAGGCGTCGCTCACCGTACCGGCTTTCTCCAGCACGGTGCCAGCCACGGTGGTGCGCATGGCATCGCCCTTCACGAAGGTCTTAGGCAACTGCCCTCTCACCACTACCTCCTTCAGCAGTTGCCCGTCCTCCTTCATCTGGATGGTCAGGTCGTGGCCGGCATTTATATATAGTGTTTCATAGCCTACGCTGGTCACCTTGAACAATCCCTCTTCCACGTCCGTCACAATCCTGAACATGCCCCGCTCGTCGGTCATGGCACCCTGAACGAAGGTAGAGTCGGGCAGCGACAGTAGCACCACGTTCACGTAGGGCATGGGCTCCCCGTTCTCGTCAATCACTTTTCCGCCCCAGTCTTGTGTACCGGCGTAGCTCATCACTGTCATCATCATCACAGCCATCAGGGCTGTCAGTCTCAAATGCATTTTTTTCATTTTTCTATGTTGTTAAACTGTTTGTTTGTCTTGTCGCTTTGTCTGTTAGACGCTGCAAAAGTACATATAACTACAGTTGTTGCCAAATAATTGGGATATTCTGCACCGTTTTGTGACGAGTGGCAGAAAAACGTGTGATATTTGGCAGGAATGTGATGAATGAATGCAACGATACAACTGTCATCCGTCAAGCCAATGCCGCCTGCTGGGCGCTCCTCGCGCGCGCGTTATCACGCGCGTGACTGCCAGGTGCTTGCACCACTTGCACCACATCAAAATGATGATGTATGTATTTTACGTGGTGTCCTCCTGTGAAAATTTCGCGCCCTCCTGTGAAAAAAAGTGGCCTCCAAATTTTACTGGGAGGCCTCCGCATTTTATAAAAGTGGTGCAAGTGGTGCAAGCACCTGGCAGTCATGCGCGCGTATAAAACGCGCGCACGCGCGTGGTGAGGGATCTTGACCATGCAATCGTCACACGGACTGCCGGCGTATAAAACGCGCGCACGCGCGAGGTGAGGGCCGTTTCCTCTTTTCCCCCGCCGCCAGTCCCCCCGCCGCCGTCAGCGTGGCCAGCGGTTGGCCTGCCGGTATGCGCCTCATTGAATGTGCTTTTGGAGCCACAACATCTGGCCGTAGTTGGTGTCGGCCGTGGTCCAATGCTCGTTGATGGGGGTGATGAGCGATTCCTTTGGCGCGTTGATAAGGTTCCAGACTATATAGCTGGTGGTGGGCGGACAGGTGTTGTCGTTGAATCCCCACGTCAGATAGACGGGGCACTGTATGCGACGGGCAAAGTTCACTACGTCGTAGTATTGCAGCGTGTTAATCTTCTCCTTGGTGAGCATTTGGTTCTCGCGTACAAAGTGCGGATAGCCTCCGGTGCGCCCCGCCTCGGCATAGCCCGCCATGTCGCTCAAGGCGGGATGGTTGGCCACGCAGGCCGTTACGCGCGGGTCGAGAGCGGCAGTGATGAGCGAGAGGGCTCCACCCTGGCTGCCACCCTGCACAAAGACGTTGCGACCGTCCCACTCGGGCAGCGAGCAGAGATAGTCGAGGGCACGAACACAAGCCACGTATACATGCTTCATATAATAGTTGTCGCGGTTGTCGAGCCCGTTCTCCAAATAGCCGTTCTCGCCGGAAAAGGCGCTGGAAATCTCCTTGAACTGCTCGTCGGTCATCTCAGGGTGCAACCCGTGGATTTCCATCTCCAGGCGTATGAAACCGTTCTGGGCATAGTAGGTGTTGCGCATGGGCTCCTTGATGGTCTTGATGCCGGCGCCCGGTGGACAGAGCACCACGGGGTGCTTGGCGCTGGAGCCTTTCGGCATGGTCAAGTATCCATAGATGCTGTGGCGGCGGTCAGTGTGCAGCTTCAGCAGAAAGCAGTCAAACTCGTCGGTAGAGTATTTGTCCACCTTCTCACACTTCACCAAGAGTTTGTCGGACACCACCTGCCGGCGAGCCTCTTCCATGTTGCCACGCCAGAAAGCATCGAAGTCGGAGGGGTTTTTCGTGTAGGGCTGCAGCCGCTCTGGCGAGAAGCCCACTTTCACATGGTGCTCATACTGCTTGCCATCGACAACAGCCTTAAGGCGAAGGTCGAGAAAGCCGGGAGTCTTCATCGTACCCATGTCGATGACCGCACGCCCGTTCTTCAGCATCACACGGCCCTTGGTGGTGGCGGGCAGCATGTCGGGGCCTATCTCATAGCTTACTTCCACGTCCCTCGGAATGCCATACAGGCAGAAGGTCACCTCTACCTTGGCCTTCTCGCCCGTGGCATAGAGCCAGTCGGCATGGTCAGGAACCGTCAGCCACAGATAATCGCTCCGATAGGGGTAATTCTCAGCAGAAGCGGTGAACAGCGAGAACTGAAAAGTGATGAGTGCCAGAACCAGCACCATCATCCATTGTCTTTTGATTTGTTTCATTGTACGTTTCTATTAGTAGTTGATTATTGGGTGCAAAATTACAAAAAAAAGAGAAAAAAGGAGAAAACAATCAGCAATAATTGCAAAAGAAATGATATAGCAGTTGACCTGCCGTTATCTCCACCCCTATATCGGTCTTATGTTGTGTTTGCGCAAAGGGAATCCGTAGGTACTCCCCGTCCTTGTTTAGGGGAGAATCTACTAGCTCCCAGTGGCAAACAAGGCGGCCCCCAAAACAGCCCCAACAAGGGCGGAGAGAACGGTGGAGGAACAGCCCCTTAACAGGGGACCTGGAGAAGTGCAGTATAAAATTATTCCATTTTGGGGCAATAGTTATATCATTGTCTTAACGAAAGACTTGACAAGTGGAGATGAAGTGTGATGGCATTCCACGAAAATGACAGTGGGGGCTGATGTGCATCAGCCCCCACATAGTGACATTGCGTCAAGTCTTCATGGCTTTACGAGTCTCACCTCATATATTTCGCCTATCTGCTTGCGTGGCTTGGCCACGAACTTCACGCGCACCTGCTGCTTGCCCTGCAGCAGTTGGGCGGGGATGGGATAGGTCTCGTACTTGAATTCTGATATGCGGTACTTGCCCGTGTTGTTCACCTCCTTCACCAGCACATCGTCTATGAAGATGTCAAACTCGTGGCTCTTCCACTCGCCCACGCCCCAGTACTTCAGGCGCAGCGAGAGGTCGGTTGCGCCGCCCGTCTGCATCAGGTAGCTGAAGTAATGGCCGTCGCGTGCATCGCGGAAGAAGGTGTCGTTGGTGTTGCCCACCTGCGAGCGGTCGGTTTCCATCTTGTGGTCGGTCTCGGGCTGCTGCTCGCCAGGCTGCACCTTGTCTACGGTGCGGGCCTCCAGTGCCTGTCGCTCCTGCTCCTGGCGTGCCAGATCGTCGAGGTAGCCCTTGTAGCTCTGCTCTGAGAGTGCGAGCCAGTACATCATGTAGCGGGCATCGTGCAGTTCAAAGAAGGGCTGTAGCTCATTGCCCATTGATGTTTGGCCATTGACCATTTTTGTGCTGAGGGTGAAGTGGAGCGGCTTGCCACTGACGGGTGTCAACTGGCTGGCTATGGCGTCGATGTCGTCGTTGATGAGGATGGGAGCCTCGTTGATGGGCAGCTTCTTGCCGCTGGCGTACTGGCCGAAGCGGCTGTCATCGGCAATGAGGTGGGCCATGTCTTCGGTGCCCGTCTTCATGGCGAGCAGTATGGGTCCGTGCATCAGGGCGATGTACTGTGGCACGTTGGGCAGGTAGCGCACACTGTTGTACATGGGGAACGTGATGTCCACCACGTCGCCCTTCTTCCACTGGCGGTCGATGCTGACGTAGCTGGAGGGGCCTGTGGCCACGCTCACGGGCTTGCCGTTGACCTTGATGGAGAACGTGCCGGGCTTCACCCAGCCGGGATAGCGCACCTGGAGTGCAAACTTTCCCTTGCCCTGGGTAACGGTGATGCGGCTTGTCTCGCTGTAGGGGAACTGGGTGTCCTGGCGCAGCGTGACGCCCTTCTCCTTCCAGTTGAGTTCAGAGGCCACAAAGAGGTTGACGAACAGATGGTCTTGTTTGTGGGTGTAGATGAACTGTCCGTATTTGCCGTGGTTCTCCATGCCAGTGCCCACGCAGCACCACATGGCCTCGTTGGGCGCGGAGTAGTTGCGGTAGTGGCGCGGACGTGCGGGGGTGAAGTATACGTAGCCGCCGTGCTCAGGATGCTGCGAAGAGAGAATGTGGTTGAATGTGGCCAGCTCATAGTAGTCGGCGTAGCGGGCCTCGGGGTTGCGGCGGTGCAGGTCTTCGGTGAGCTTCAGCATGTTGTTGGTGTTGCAGCTCTCAGGCCCGTCAATGTCGTTTATGAAGTCCATGCAGGCCTCCTTGCTGGGGAAGTGCTCTCGCCGGCTGTTGCCGCCGAAGGCGAGTGAGCGTTCCCCCGTTACGATGTCCCAGAAGAAGTCGGCAGCCCGGTGGTAGACCTCGTCGCCGGCCAGCTCAGCGATGCGCTCAAAGCCCACCACCTTAGGCACCTGCGTGTTAGCGTGCATGTTGTCGAGGTTGTCCTGTCGCTGCGACATAGGGGTGAGCAGGCGTCGGTGGGAGAATCGGCGCGCCACGTCGAGGTATTTCTTGTTGCCTGTGATGGCATAGCCGTCGGCCAGCACTTCGTTCATGCCGCCGTGCTCGTTGCCCAGCATGCGCTCCATCTGCTCGTCGCTCAGGTTGGCGGTGAGGTCGATGGCCCAGTCGCAGAAGCCGAGGAAGAGTGTCTTCGCCTGCTCGTTGCCGCAGTATAGCCAGGCGTCGCGCAGTCCGGCATACATCTTGTGCAGGTTGTAGAACGGTGCCCACGAGCCGAAGTATGTGCCGAAGTCACCCTTCTTGAACGTAGACCATATGCGCTCGCTGCCCGGCATGCCGCCCACGTAGCCGCGCCCCCACTCAGGGTGGTTCTTCACGTTGGCGTCGGCACACTCCTGCAACTCCTTAATCATATACTCCATGCGCTGGCGGCACTCCTCGCTGCCCGTGGCAGCATTCATGGCCATAGCAGTAAGGTAGTGCCCACCCACGTGGCCGTCAAGTCCGTCCCAGTTGGGATAGGCCCTGGCCTTTGGCTCCAGTCCTGCCTCCTTGCGGTAGGGAGCCAGAAGGCGGTCGCAGTCGTACTTCAACAGCGTTTGAATGTTCAGGTCGCGGGCCTTCTTCAGTGGTCCGTCGAGCAGTGTCACGTCGCCAAGCGGAAACTCGTTGGCATACAGTTTGTCTTGGGCGCTGGCCGTTGTGCTTACGGCGAGCAGTGCTGAAAGGATAAAGAATTTCATGGTTTTCACGTCTTTGTAAATTTTCGTGCAAAGTTACGAATATTTTTTTATTTCTGCAGAAAAAAGCAAGAAAATATAGCTGCTGTTTGGAGGTTCGCCCGCTTTTTTGTAACTTTGCACCGCGTAAGAAGTTACTATAACCCCAAATGATCAGGCTGCGGCCCCATCTTCTGGCGGTGGATACCCTGCCCCATATTCCGCAATATTATATCAACACAATGCCATATGAAAAAGACTATCATGACCATCGTTGCCACTTCAGCTATGCTGATGCCGTTTAGTGCCTGCCAGCAGGCACAGCGTGAGAACCCGCTGCTGGTTGAGAGCCAGCTGCCTTTCGGCGTGCCCGACTTCAGTAAGATTCAGCCATCAGACTATCTGCCTGCATTCGAAGCTGCCATTGAGCAGAAACGAGAGGAAATAAAGAAGATTGTGGAGAACCAGGATGCTGCTACATTTGCCAACACCATCTTGCCCTTCGAAGATAGCGGACAGCTGCTCGACCGTGTGGGTCGCGTGTTCTTCGCACTTACTGAGGCGGACAAGACGCCCGAAATAGCCGAGACGGAGAAGAAGGTGATGCCGATGCTCACCGAACTTGAAAACGAAATAACGTTTAACAAGTCGCTGTTTGAGCGCATTCGCCAAGTGTATGAAAAGGAGCACGATTCATTGAGTGGCGAGGACCAGAAGCTTCTGGAAGAAATATACAAGGAATTTGTGCGCAACGGAGCCATGCTGCCCGATGACAAGATGAAGCGCATGAAGGAGATCAACCTGCGCATTGCCGATTTGCAGCAGCAGTGGGGCAACCTGCTGCCCGACGCCACCAACGGCGCTGTGGTATGGGTGGACAAGAAGGACGACCTGGCTGGCCTGAGCGATGCCGATATTGCCCAATGCGCCAAGGATGCAGAGAGCTTGGGAAAGAAGGCTCCCTATGCCATCGTTATTGTGAACACCACGCAGCAGCAGATACTGGCCAGCCTCGACAACCGCGACCTGCGCCGAAGGGTGTATGAGGCTTCTATACATAGAGCCGACGGCACCAACGAGTACAACTCCTTCCCATTGGTGTGCGAGATAGCTCAGCTGCGGGCAGAGCAGGCCGAAATCATGGGCTATCCTAATTATGCTGCCTACTCGCTGGAAAAGACGATGGCTAAGACACCTGAAAAAGTGTATGATTTTCTGACGAGCCTCATCAGCCAATACTCGCCGAAAGCCGATGCCGAGACCAAGGCCATAGAGGATTTTGCCCGACAGACCCAGGGAGCAGGCTTCACTCTTCAGCCCTATGACCGTTTCTACTATTCGGCCAAGATGAAGAAAGAGCTGCTCAACGTGAGCGATGACGAGGTGAAGCCCTACTTCAATGTAGACAGCGTGCTCGCAAACGGCGTGTTCTATGCAGCCAGCCGCGCCTATGGCATCAGCTTCAAGGAGCGCACCGACATTCCCCTCTATAATCCTGAGATGAAAGTCTTCGAGGTTGCCGACAAGGACGGGAAAACCTTGGGTGTGTTCTATTGCGACTACTATCGCCGTCCCACCAAGCGGGGCGGTGCGTGGATGGATGGGTTTGCCAAGCAGTGCCGCAGAAGGAACCAGCTGCCTGTCATCTTCAATGTATGCAACTTTGCAAAGGCTCCCGAAGGACAGCCCTCGCTGCTGACGTGGGACGAAGTGACAACCATGTTCCATGAGTTTGGACATGCACTCCACGGAATGCTTTCTAACTGCAACTACCAGAGCCTGAGCGGCACTAGTGTGGCACGCGACTTCGTGGAGATGCCGTCGCAGTTTAACGAGTCGTTCGCCTCTATACCAGAGGTGTTCGACCACTACGCACGCCATTATAAGACTGGCGACACCATGCCTGTCGAACTGAAGGAACGCATGCTGAAGAGCATCAATTTCCAATCGGCCTATGCCATGGGCGAGAACCTTGCCGCCACATGCCTCGACCTGGCGTGGCACATGCTCTCCTCAAACGACATTCCTACGCCTGAAAAAGCTGCAGACTTCGAAACCGAAGCACTGGGCAAGGTGGGGCTGCACAATGCACAGATACCGCCTCGCTACAGCACCAGCTACTTCAATCATGTGTGGGGTGGGGGATATGCTGCCGGATACTATAGCTATCTGTGGACAGAGGTGCTGGCTGTAAACATAGCCGATGTCTTTGCACAGCGTGGCCCGTTAAAGCCTGAAACCGGGCAGGACTTCCGCGACAAGATACTGAGCCGCGGCAATACGGGCGACCTCATGCAGATGTTCTCAGACTTTACGGGCATGGATCAGCCCGACGTTTCAAGCTTGCTGAAAGCAAGGGGGCTGTAATGCTGCCCCGTAAACACACTGCGCCCATGACAGTAAAAGATGTTTTCGAACTGCGCAAGCAGGGAAAGATTGAGGAGGCATACGAGGCCATACGCCCCATGTACGCCGTGCACCAGGGCAAGTACACCACACTGTGCATGTTCTGGACAGCCAGCGACATACTGAAGAAGCGCATCCAGGAGAAACGCATCCAAGAGGCAGAAAACATCTTCAAGGCCCTGCTGCGGTTGCAGCCAAGCATCGACGACAAGGAAAAACCACGGGCAGGCGAGCAAAGCTCGGGAATGGGCAAGGCACAGACGGTAATGATGCACCATGCGCTGCGCCTGAGTGAGGAGTCAGCGTCGTTCAGTATGCTCGACTATGTGGAGTCGCTGCCAGTAGAGGCCCTCACCGATGCCGACTGGCAGAGCGGCATGAGCAGCGACGGCAAGCACCAACTGCCCTCTACCGCCCAGCGGCTGCTCACTCGCGCCTTCCATGAGATACAGGTGCAGATGTGTGGCGACTACATGACGCACACGGCTCCGCGCTCGCACGATGTCATCCTGTCAAGTGCCCTGAAGGTGATGCCCCTTCTGCAGGAGGCCATGCGGCGCCATCCGCGCGACAAGCACAACCAGCGCTACATGGCCGTGGTATATATCATCATGGGCGAACGCGAGAAGGCCGTCAGCATATATCGACAGCTCCTCGCCCGCCACCATGATAGCTATCTCTACGCCGAGCTGGCCGACCTCACCGATGAGCCGGGTCCCAAGGCGGCCCTGCTCTGTGGCGCCATCATGAACCAGCGGCAGGAGAAGTTTCGCATGGGCTACCGACTCGCCCTCGCACGGCTGCTCGTCGGACACGACAACCAGCGTGCAGCCCATGAACTGGAGAAGTGCATAGCCACCCGCCAGGCCCTCGGTCACCCCATCACCCGCGAGCTGCAACAACTCTCCTCCCAGCTGCAAGGTGTCAGCCCCACTACCGACGCCCAGCAACAGGACTTCTACAAGCGCATGGCGGCGAAATATCCTGTTTAAAACCTGTGGACTCATTCTTTGTTATTTGTAACATTTGTAACTTTGTTATTTGTAACGTTACGCGCGCGCATAATGCGCGCAGGAAAGTTTTTTCGTGCTACCAGTGCTACCGGTGCTACCTGCGATGGCAGCGGGTGCGCCAGAGAAAAAAATCCCAGGGTCAGGGACAAAATTTTGGCGGCTACTTTTTCGAAAAAACGGCCGCTAAAATATCATGGGAGGCCACCATTTTTCATCGGGTAGCACTGGTTGTAGCACCATTGGTAGCACTGGTAGCACGAGATTTAACCTCACGTGCGTATAGCAAAATCCGTTGTAGCCCCATGAGGATGGGGCAAAACGAGCAAAAACGACTTTCCTCTATTTTTTACCCATGGAGATGTGTGTCGTTTCACTTTTTTTTTGTATCTTTGCATCAATTTATTTATGTAAATGACGAGGAGGACATGTTAACATGAAGATATTATCCTATAACATAAACCGTTCAACGCAAGAGAAGATTGATCGGGTTTTGCAGCATAATGCCGATGTCTATATCTTGCCCGAAGTCGCATGCCCGTCAATAATTCGTTTCACCGATAAGTATAGGATGGAATGGATGGGGGATTATGACTATAAGGGGCTTGGCATCTTATGGAAAGCAGACCTAAAGGCTGAAACACCTCATTGGTTTAATCCCAGTCACAAGTATTTCCTTCCCTTGATTGTTGAGGGAAAGTTGATAATGGCTGCATGGCCTACAAGAACTGCCAGTAATGCCCCAAAGGACTATCCACAAATTGCTATGGAGGCTTTGCTGTATTATGCTCCATACCTTAAAGAGTATCCTACCATTATTTCTGGAGACATGAATTGCTATAAAGGTCAGGCTGGTGAAACTAAGCGATTCAACATTCAGACTATCTTTGAGTTTCTTGAAGGCATGGGCTATGTCAGTGCGTATCATCATCAAACAGGTGAGACCGTAGGCAACGAAAGCGTTGCGACTTACTTTCATCGCTTTAACGAAAAGTCACCGTTCTTTCTTGATTACACTTTCTCAAATATTCCTATCAAATCCTATGCGCTTTGTGAGTGGGACAAAGATACTAGTGATCATGTGGCACAAATAGTAATTGTTTAACCGAGATAATAATATGAAAGCCATACAAGTACAGCAATACGGTGATGTTTACTCCTGCGATATTGGTATCAGCAAGGAAGAGTGGCTGAGAATACTGAAGGATGAAAAAACGCCCCAAACATACAAGGAAACAGTACTGCAATTCTACTATTTCCCAGCTCACAGAGGCTCATGCACGGCTGTGAGCAATGCGATGGGAGGAAATGCGCAAAAGATAAATGCCAATATCAGGGAATTCGGCAAGTATGTGCAAAAGCGGTTGGGCAGATTTCAGGTAGCCCGACCCGATGGTACGCCTTGTTTCTGGATTATCCCTATGTGTGAGGGAAAAGACTTGCCAAAGGGAAGTGAAGGCACGTTTGAATGGGAACTTCGTCCTGAATTGGTTGAAGCCGTCAAGGATTATTTGTATTGGTATCTGGTAGAAAAATATAAAGAAGTTAGGAAAGAGCATCCCATTGATGGCAAGGAATGGACGGAGATTTACAAATGGGAACTGATAACGGCAAGCAAGGATAAAAGCCCTTTCGAAATAGTTCGTGACCATGTGGCAAATCCCAGGAGGTCGGAGCTGGGCGGTTTTGACAATCTCATTGATGCGGCACGTGACAACAAGACCCTGAAACATCTTGTGGAGAATAATCCTGAAGGACTGCGAGCTGCTCTTGAGAAACTGACCAATGAGGATGTCACTCTGAGAGACCGGCTGGCAAATTATAAAGCAGCAATGGCTAGTCTGCTTCCTGCATCAGGTTTCAACAGCAAAGCCAATGACGAACGAACGGCTTCGGTTATTCTTACATGCGTCAATCCTCAGAAGTACACTATTTATAAATATGATGTCTATACCCTCTTCTGCAAATATCTGGGAGAAGATGTAAAAGCGACTGGACGCTGTTATGAGCATTTCTTAGACTTGTTGAAACCGCTAAGTGAACTTGTAACCCAGGATGAAGCCCTCCAGCAGTTGATTTCATCATCATTGCAAGGACGGGAGAAAAGCAACTTGCTCCTTGCACAAGATGTTCTCTGGATGCTGTTTGTTGAATTCCCAGAAAAGTTAGGTTACATTCGTTCTATTATGCAACCTAACAAACAACGTGTGTGGCTGTGGAGTATCAACTTTTTCAAGAGTGAACAAGATTACTTGGAATGTGGCTCATCGGCCAAAACCATCAAGGACTTTAGGCCGTACAAATCGCGAAACGCTTTGCGAAAAGCCTATCAGCAGGATGTGGGTAATAGTGATTTGAAGATACCGGATGCCTATTGGTCTTTCCTTAATGAGGTCTCTGTCGGAGACATCGTTGTAGTTTTTGATCCAAAGAAAGGAAATGGCAAGCAATATCATCTACTGCACGGATGGGGGATAATCACTTCCGATTGTATCATTGACGAGACGAATGAGAATCCGATGAGGCGGGAAGTGCAATGGCATTCTTTCTTGGAAATCCCCAAGCAAAATGAAGAAATGGGAAACAGCCTGTTCTTCCAAGGTACAACAGACGAACAGGCATTGCATATCAAAGAATTGTTGAACATTAACACAGATATGATTATGGAATCGAAATATCAGAAGTACATCGACCTGCTGAAAACAAACAAGAACCTGATTCTGACAGGGGCACCGGGAACAGGTAAAACCTATATGGCAATAGCTATTGCAGAAGCTATGGACGCTAAAATGGGATTTGTTCAGTTCCATCCTTCGTATGACTATACGGATTTTGTAGAAGGATTGAGGCCAATTAACGACGATAACGTTGTAGGTTTTGAACGGAAAGATGGCGTGTTTAAGGAATTTTGCGCTGAAGCATTGAATATTCGTGATACTACTAACTTCGATGAATGTATTGATAAATTATTTGATTCCGTTGGTGAAGGAATCCTATTATTAGAAACTCCTACAGGCAAACAATTTGGGTTAAGCCGCAGTGCAAGGGGGAATCTGCGATTGCATACAGGCAAGGAATTAAAAGAAAGTGGTGTCATAACCAAGAAAGACCTTAGAGCAGAATATTCTGGCATACCTACATTTAAATGGTGGAAAGGGTATTATCAAGGAATCGTAACATACCTTACAAATAACTATAATTTAATTAATGACAGCAATATAATTGAAGATAATACACCTTATGTTTTCATCATCGACGAAATCAATCGTGGTGAAATATCCAAGATATTCGGTGAGTTGTTCTTCTCTATAGACCCCGGATACAGAGGTAAAGCAGGTCGGGTACAAACACAATACCATAATATGATAGAAGATGGTGATATATTCAAGGATGGTTTCTATGTCCCTGAGAACGTTTATATCATCGGGACCATGAACGACATTGACCGCAGCGTGGAGAGCATGGACTTTGCCATGCGTCGCCGCTTTGCATGGCAGGAGGTGACGGCAGAAGAAAGCTATGCCAACATGATTGAGAATGATGTCGAATTTGCAGGAGTCAAGGATGAAATCAAAGCCAGGATGTTCAACCTCAATAATGCTATTGCCAAGACGGAGGGCTTGAACGAAGCATATCAGATAGGTGCAGCCTATTTCAGGAAGTATCTGGACTATCAAGACGAAGAAAAACCGTTTGAATGTCTTTGGAACAATCATCTGAAGGGGTTGCTATTTGAATATCTGCGTGGCAACCGCAAAGCAAAGGAACTGTTGGAAAAGTTACACGAGGCATATAACAAGACAAGCATTGATGAGCAACCAGGCCATACAAACGAGGGACAACTCTGAATGGTGTTTGCAGGAGGATGAACTCTGTCATCTTGAAACGCTGAAAAAGCTGGCAGAGCCAACCATCGCGAAGCTGAGCCTTGAAGACCATCCCAACCTGCTGATATTCCCACAAGACCTGGATGTCTATGGGGATAAGATAGGTGATGCCCACATCTTTGAGATTAAAGACAATAAGGTCGTAACGGGCAACATCATGGGCTTTATCGGTTGTGGTAATACCAAGGTGAGTATCAGTTCTCGCTTTGCCCACGATAATAACGACTATTTCCTTCATTACATGTTGCGGAAGGTGTTTGCCATCAATCTGTTTGACTTGCAGTTCAACTCTGACGAAGAAAGCATCTTCGACTTCCTCATCTACTTGTTCCCAGCATTTCTAAAACGCGCCATGCAGCAGGGCATCTATAAGGAATACCAAACTCGGAAATATAACGATGCTAACGTGAAAGGTCGGATAGACGTTTCTCGGCATATCCGACAGAACATCCCGTTTGCTGGTAACATCGCCTATACAACCCGTGAGTATGCCAAGGACAATCACCTCACCCAATTGATTCGGCACACCATAGAATATATAGCCCAACACAAATATGCGGGGAGTATCCTTTGCAACGATGAAGATACTACAGAAGCCGTTAATGCGATATGTTCTGCAACGCCTACTTATCAGCGTAATGAGCGGCAGCATGTGATGAATCAGAACCTGCGTCCCGTCAGTCATCCATATTACGGGGGGTATCGCCCATTACAGCAACTATGTTTACAGATACTTCGCCAGGATGAAATGAAATACGGGCGTGATGATGACGAAATCTACGGAATACTGTTTGATGGCGCTTGGCTGTGGGAGAGCTATATCAATACTATTCTTTCGGAGCTTGGCTTCACCCACGCCGACAATAATTTGAGGGAAAACGGCTTTGCATTATTCAAAGGTGGAGGCGGTACAAGGTATCCCGATTTTTATAAGGATGATTTTGTAATCGATGCCAAATACAAACGTCTTTCTGGCAAGACAGTGTTGGGGGTAGATAGAGACGATATTCATCAAGTGATAACTTACATGTACAGATTGAGAGTACATTATGGTGGTTATGCTGTGCCTTGGAGGAGTGTGGATGAATGGCCAAAGAAAAGAGAACTGCTAGGGCATGGTGGATGGATGAATCTCTATGGAGTAGTCGTTGACGCGCAAACAAAGAATTTCAATGAGTATGTGGCTCTAATGGAGAAACACGAGTCTGAGTTTTTAAAACAAATTACTGTGACATAGAAATACCGCATCGGTTTTTTCTACGTAACTTTGCAATAGTGAATAGCAACAGATAATTATTATTATGACTATCAACGAAGTGTTCGGACTGCGCAATCAGGGACGCAAGGAGGAGGCCTACGAGGCGGCACGCGCTATTTACGCTACCGACAAGGGCCCTTATGCCTCGGCGGCAATGTTCTGGACGGCGGTCGATATGCTGAGGATGCGGGCGAGTGAGGACCGGATGGACGAGGCAAGGAAAATCTACATGGCGCTGGAACGGTTGCTGCCCCATGTGAAAGACGAGAAGGGATGGATGCGCGATGCCATGGAAAAATGCAGCGAATGGATGAAAAGAGGTGAGAAGCGAGCGACACTGACGGAAGACGGCCCGGAACACTTGCAGATGGGCGTATGGGGTGAAGAACTGGCTGCGGCCTATCTGCGCGAAAAGGGGTATGTCATTCTTGAACGCGACTGGCATTCCATACACCGCGACATCGACATCATAGCACAGCAAGGAGAATGGATAGTGTTTGTAGAGGTGAAGACGCGGCGCAACCGTGACGTTTCCGACCCGCTGCAGTCTATCAACCACCAGAAGCAGAAGAATCTGCGCATGGCCATCAACCACTACATCCGCTGTCGAAAGTTTGACAATCCGTGGCGCTTTGACGTCATCACCATTGTGGGAGAAATGGGCAGTAAAATGCCTGAGATTAGTCATATTGAGGATTTCAGTCTTGACTATCGTTAAGTTTGTTGCTAAAAGCACTACCTTTTAGTAATATTTTGCAATCTCCGCTTTGCAATTCAAGATTTTCTTCGTACCTTTGCAACCGTTTTAAAACAAATCATCATTTTTAGGTATTATTTCTGCTGAATATGACGCAACTGACAGAGGAAGAGCATACGGCCCTGATGGAAAATATGAGACAGTACGACGAGCAGATGCCGTGCGTCGGCATCTTCTGGTACGACCCTGCCGAAAAGGTTCTCTTTGGCGTGCGTAAGCAGGAATTGACACCAAAGATGACTACAGAGGCTGCAGAAAAAGGGTTGCCGTTCATTAATTACCCAAAATTGCACCGTCAGGTCTGGGCAAAGGAGCATTTCCGTGCCGAAGCGAAGCAAGAAGAAACCAAATTCACAGGCGATTATACAATGGTGCCACGTGGGCGGGTGGCCTGGAATGTGAATAAGTTCATCGTCCTTGTAGGCAAGTGGGCAAAACCTATTGAAGAAGAACTGACGGAACTGATTGAAAAGGAGTTCTCCCTGCCCTACTTTGAGTTCGTATATGACTACCATTGGGACTTAGGTCACGGTTGGTCGGGAGATATGAAATAAACAAAGAATCAAGGTAATACACTTTATGTTTATTAACTAATGAGATTGAAACTATATATTGTATTAGTATTTCTGCTTATTGCAGTTCACATAAATGCCCAGAACAGATATTGCTTATCTTATGACGATTTCGCCTCTGGCCAATGGATTGATGTCAGCGACAGTATTAGCTTGAAATCTATCCGCGAAAATCGCCTGGCTTATTTGCTCAAGTCTGACAACAAGGAACTGAGGAAGATGCTCAGCAAGTCGGCATTCGGCCTGTACTATTCGGACTCGCTTTATGTGAATCTGAAAGAACTGAAATGCTTTGGTGATTTGTTTGTCAGAGCATGGAAGATGAAAGATGGTCGAATTCTTTTTGCCCGCCCGGACATTGCACCGTCTGGAGGTTTCTTCATTGGTTATAATGGAATGAACATTCCTCTGTCAATCAATGCATTTAAAAGTAAGTCAAAGATGAAGAATTTGGTCTGCTACATCCTTGCCAAAACCGATGGAGAACTAACATTAGAAAGAATGACAGAAGAAAACGTCCTTGATTTGCTCAAAGAAAATGATAGTATCTTGGAACGCTACCGCACGTTTGAACAAAGCAGACGTGATGATGCAGACGTAGTGATAGAAGTATTACTTGCTGCTGGGGTTATAGAGTAAAATATCTCTGTTCAGGTTTACAAGCTTGCTTACAAGACAAGAACAAATATACGAAACATAAATATTTATTTAATAAATTCATTATTATCAACTAAAAAAATGGCTAAAGAAAAGAAATTTATCACCTGTGATGGTAACGAGGCTGCGGCTCACGTGAGTTACATGTTCTCGGAGGTAGCTGCTATCTACCCCATCACCCCGTCTTCGCCTATGGCGG
>JAEEGG010004963.1_pt1 | contig 32019 bp, 22 predicted proteins | sample 9134161 | NCBI WGS metagenome assembly JAEEGG01 (sample SAMN16246543, study PRJNA631951) | gut metagenome | biome: gut microbiome; feature: rumen; material: CR-attached | host: Bos | place: Iran: Karaj | collected 2018-10 | reverse complement strand
CTCACCAACATCTTCGGAGAGTCGATGCCGCCCAAGCTGATACTCGAAGAGCCACCCAGCGAGACAAAGGAATCGATGGCCAACATGCTCATTGGCCGATGCAACAAGCAGACACTCCTTCGCTATGCCGAAACGTTCGTGCCATGGCTATCGCAGTATAGCGAAATCTTCCTCATAACAAGAAACGGAAAGACACGCCAGGCCACCGAAATAACACTCATGGTGAAGAGCAGCACATCCAAAAACGATATGGCGTTGGGAGTGGCCACACTGCTGGCCAGCCAGAAAAATATGCGCGACTACATCGACTCACTATCCGAAGATATGAAGACCCTTTGGCGTACCCTCCTGCTCAAAAACTATCTGTCGCACGCAGCAGCCAAGAAAATCCTCAAGACAAAAAACAACCTGTTTAGCGAGCAACGCTCCTACTACTACTACAGCTCAGGGGAAATAGTGTGGAACAAGCGCGAATTGGGCTGGTTCTCCACCACCTATCACTATTCGGCCAATAAGGACAGATACGGCTATCGCGAAAAAGAGAACTACATCACTCTGAGCAACACCGTGCGCGGCATTTTCTTTCCCCTGTTCTTCCAGCAGTTGCTCAGCGAAGGCAGCCATGCCACCGCAGAGCTGCCCAAGGGCAATTGGCGCACGGTGGAACTCGAAGCCGACAGTATGTCGCACTTCAAGCTACTCAGCAGCCTCATCAAGCAGGGCGAGTTCACCATGAAGAAGACCGGAATAACGCAAGCCGACGTGAAACGAGTGAACAAGAAACTCTCCATCAAGGATTTCTTCGACGACGGCGAAAACTCACAGCAGCAGAACATGCGCGCCAGCTTCTACATACAGGTGCTGGTGATAAACGAGATGCTAAAAGGCAACTACAGCAAAACCATCAACACCTATGAAGACACGCTGAAAGATCTCTTTGCCAAGACCGACAGAATCGAGCAATATCTCATACCCATCATCTTTCCCCACATCAAGGGGCTTGGAAAGACCTTCACCGAATGGAACCACCTGCTGCAGCTGTGCATACGCATGCTGCAATGGATGCTGACGGAGCCTACACATTGGGTGCCCATCCTCGACATCTACTTCCATATCACATGGCTCGACAGCAATGGCAACATGAGCTTCATCAACACCGAGGTGTTTGCCCAAACCAACCAGAAAAACACCAGCGAGGTGGTCAACGAAATCACCCATCAGTATATCACCGTTGACCAATATACCGATGAGTTCGGTTTAACCGCCTTGAAGTCGTTTGCCTATCTGCTCTGCAGCTTGGGCATGGCAGAGATTGCGGTCAACGACGGTAATACAATAAAGAATTCTCCCTTCTCCAACGTAGAATATCTCAGGCTGACACCCTTGGGATGCTATGCGCTGGGCGTCGACCGCGAATATGAGCCACCAAAGATGGAGCATGTGGCTTACTTCGAACTCGACCCCGACCGACTCATCATCCGCTCGCTCGTAGAGCCCAATCCCTATGCGCAGCTGCTCATGGACACCAGCGTGCCCATCTCCACCAACCGCTTCCAAACATCGGCCATGTCGTTCCTCGCCAACTGCCACACGCGCGACGACGTGGAGAGCAAAATCAACATCTTCCGACAGTTCATTGCCGATGAGCTGCCGCCACTGTGGCAACGGTTCTTCATGCAGCTGCTGCAGCACTGCCACCCGCTGATGGAAGACCGTACCAGCTATCAGCACTACACGCTGAAGCCCGACAACACCGAACTGATAGAACTCGTCACCACCGACCCTGTGCTCCGCTCCATAGTCATACGCGCAGAGGGATACCGACTGTTGGTGAAAACGGTAGACATCCGAAAGTTTGAAACGCAACTGAAAAAGCACGGCTACCTGCTATGATGCCACCGCCCTTCGCCCTGCCGAAAAGCGAAAACCAACCCCCGGTTGGGTGTGTGGCGTATTCGCCACAATAAAACATTAGTCCATCGCCCTGCTCGCAATTTTTTTTGTTTTTTCTTTTGCGTTTTCGTCTTTTTAGCGTATCTTTGCATGCTTAAAGCAGAATATCAACGATAAGCAATTATGGATTATAACTTCAGAGACATCGAGAAGAAATGGCAGAAGCGGTGGGAAGCGAATGGCACCTACCGCGTGGTAGAGGACGAGAAGAAGAAGAAGTTCTACGTCCTGAACATGTTTCCCTACCCCAGTGGTGCTGGCCTGCATGTGGGCCATCCGCTGGGCTACATCGCCAGCGACATCTATGCGCGCTACAAGCGCTTGCAGGGCTTCAACGTGCTGAACCCGATGGGCTACGATGCCTACGGTCTGCCCGCCGAGCAGTATGCCATACAGACGGGTCAGCACCCCGCCATCACCACCGAACAGAACATCAACCGCTATCGCGAGCAGCTGGACAAGATAGGCTTCTCGTTCGATTGGAGCCGCGAGGTGCGCACCTGCGACCCGGCCTACTACAAATGGACGCAGTGGGCCTTCCAGCGCATGTTTCGCAGCTATTTCAGCACCTCGTCGAACAAGGCGCAGCCCACCATCAAGCTCATTGAGCACTTCGAGCTGATGGGCACCGAGAACTGCCACGCCCTGGGCACCGAGGAGCTGCACTTCACCGCCTCCGACTGGCACAACTTCTCGGAGAAGAAGAAGCAGGAGGTGCTGATGAACTACCGCATTGCCTATCTGGCCGAGACGATGGTGAACTGGTGCCCCGCCTTAGGCACCGTGCTGGCCAACGACGAGGTGGTGAATGGCGTGTCGGAGCGCGGAGGCTACCCCGTGGAACAGAAGAAGATGCGCCAGTGGTGCCTTCGCACATCGGCCTATGCCCAGCGCCTGCTCGACGGTCTCGACGAAATCGACTGGAGCGACTCGCTGAAGGAGGCCCAGCGCAACTGGATAGGAAGGAGCGAGGGAGCAGAGATAACATTCAAGGTGGCAGCCCCCTCGGGGGCCGTAGGGGGGGCATCCTCTTTCACCATCTTCACCACCCGCGCCGACACCATGTTTGGTGTCACCTTCATGGTGCTGGCACCCGAAAGCGAACTGGTGCAGCAACTCACCACGCCCGAACAGAAAGAGGCTGTCGACGAATACCTGGCCTACGTGAAGAAACGCACGGAGCGCGAGCGACAAATGGACCACTCCGTCACCGGCGTGTTCTCAGGCTCGTATGCCATCAACCCCTTCACCGACGAGAAAATACCCATCTGGATTGCCGAGTATGTGCTGGCTGGCTATGGCACTGGTGCCATCATGGCCGTGCCTGCCCACGACAGCCGCGACTATGCCTTTGCCAAGCACTTCGGACTGAAAATCATCCCAGTGATTGAGGGTGCCGACGTGTCGGAGGAGAGCTTCGATGCCAAGGAGGGCATCATGTGCAACTCCGCCTCGGCCAAGTTCTCGCTCAACGGGCTGACCGTGAAGGAGGCCATCGCCGCCACGAAGAAGTTTGTGGAGGAGCAGGGACTGGGCCGCGTGAAGGTGAACTACCGTCTGCGCGATGCCATCTTCAGCCGTCAGCGCTACTGGGGCGAGCCGTTCCCCATCTACTATAAGGATGGCATGCCCTACATCGTGCCCAAGGAGTGTCTGCCGCTGCAGCTGCCCGAAATCGACGAATACAAGCCCACGGCGACGGGTGAGCCACCATTAGGGCGCGCCAAGATGTGGGCATGGGACACGAAGACCGACAAGGTGGTGAGTGTCGACGAGATTGACAACAAGAGCGTCTTCCCCTTGGAGCTGAACACCATGCCTGGCTTCGCTGGCAGCTCGGCTTACTACCTGCGCTACATGGACCCGAAGAACGACAAGGCCCTCGTAGGCATCGGCCCCGACGAGTACTGGCGCAATGTGGACCTCTATGTGGGTGGCTCGGAGCATGCCACCGGCCACCTCATCTACAGCCGCTTCTGGAACAAGTTCCTCTACGACTGCGGCTACTCGTGCGAGGACGAACCCTTCAAGAAGCTCATCAACCAAGGCATGATTCAGGGATGGTCGAGCTTCATCTTCCGCATCAAGGGCACCAACCGCTTCGTGAGCTACGACCTCCTCGACGTGCAGTACGACAACGAGGCCAAGAAGCAGCGCTACTACTACAATGGCAGCGAGGCCGACCCCATCTACACCGACATCAGCACCGTGAACGGCAAGGAACTCGACATCGAGAAGACGCGCCAGTGGATGCCCGACTTCGCCGATGCAGAGTTCGTCACCAATGCCGAAGGCAAGTACATCGTCAACCAGGCGATTGAGAAGATGTCGAAGTCGAAATACAACGTGGTGAACCCCGACGACATCTGCAACAACTACGGTGCCGACACGCTGCGCCTCTACGAGATGTTCCTCGGCCCGGTGGAGCAGTCGAAGCCTTGGGACGTGGCTGGCATCGACGGCTGCCACCGCTTCCTGAGGAAGTTCTGGAACTTGGTGTCCAACTCGGGAGGCGAAACGGGCGCTTCGGCCTCTTCCTTAAAGTCTCTGCACAAGCTCATCAAGAAGGTGACGCAGGACATCGAGGCCTTCTCGTACAACACGGCCATCTCGGCCTTCATGATTGCTACCAACGAGCTGACGCAACTGAAGTGCAAGGACGCAGAGGTGATGAAGACCTTCGTGGTGCTCATTGCTCCCTTCGCACCCCACATCGCCGAAGAGCTGTGGGAGCAGCTGGGCGGCGAGGGCAGCGTCTGCGATGCACAGTGGCCCAAGTGGAACGAGGAGTACCTGGTGGAGAACCAGATAAAGATGGGCGTGCAGTTCAACGGCAAGGTGCGCTTCGACATGCAGTTCCCCGCCGATGCCGACAATGCCACCATCGAGCAGGCTGTTCGCGCCGATGAGCGCACCGCCAAATACACCGACGGCAAGCAGATTGTGAAGGTCATTATCGTGCCCAAGCGCATGGTGAACATTGTATGCAAATAAATGACCATTGACCACAAGCTGATACTGAAAGAGGTCGAGGATTATGTGTTCATAACCCTCGGCCTCATATTGTATGCTTTCGGCTTCACCGTCTTCCTGATGCCCTACGAGATAGTGACGGGCGGTGTGGCTGGCATCTCGGCCATCGTGTTCTATGCCACCAGCTTCCCGCTGGAGTACACCTATTTCGGCATCAACGTGGTGCTGGGCATCTTAGCGCTGCGCATACTGGGCTGGAAATTCCTGTCGAAGACCATCTACGCCTTCACCATGCTGTCGCTGCTCTTGGCACTGTTCCAGAGCTGGCTGCCCGTCGACGCCGACGGACACTTTGTGAAGATTCTGGGCGAGGGGCAGAACTTCATGTCGCTCATACTGGGCTGCACGATGACAGGCTCGGCCTTGGCTATCGTCTTCCTGAACAACGGCTCCACGGGTGGCACCGACATCATCGCAGCCTCAGTAAACAAATACCGCGACGTGAGCCTCGGTACCGTGCTCACCTTCCTCGACCTCATCATCATCGGCACCTGCTTGCTCATCCCACAGTTTGGCGATATGCTGCAACGTGCCCACATGGTGGTGTTCGGACTCTGCACGATGGTCATCGAGAACTTCATGATCGACTTCCTGATGAACCGCCAGCGCCAGTCGGTGCAGTTTCTCATCTTCTCGGCCAAGTGGCAGGAGATTGCCAACGCCATCGGCGTGGAGATGGAGCACGGCGTGACCATCCTCGACGGACACGGCTGGTACACGGGTGCCGAGCGCAAGGTGCTCTGCATACTGGCCAAGAAAAGCGAGAGCACCCACATCTTCCGCCTCATCAAGATGATCGACCCACAGGCCTTCGTCAGCCAGAGCGCCGTCATCGGTGTCTACGGCGAAGGCTTCGACCAAATCAAAGTCAAAGTAAAATCACCTACCCAACCTACCACACCTACTCAACCTACTACACCTACCCAACCTACCATCCCTCCCACCCCCACCCCATGAAAATAGTCTTCGCCACCAACAATGCCCACAAGCTGCAGGAAGTGCGCCACATCCTGGGCGACCGTTTTGAAGTGCTCTCGCTGAACGACATCGGCTGCCACGTTGACATCCCTGAGACGGGGACAACGCTCGAAGAGAACGCTCTACAGAAAGCAGAATACGTCTGGCAGCACTACCATTTGGATGTCTTTGCCGACGACACCGGCTTGGAGGTGGAGGCCCTTGGCGGCGCCCCCGGCATCTACAGCGCCCGCTACGCCAGTCTGGTGGATGAAAGCGTTTCGCCCCACGACAGCGAGGCCAATATGGCTCGATTGCTCAAGGAATTAGGAAATAATAACAACCGCAAGGCAAGATTTCGCACTGTCTTCGCGTTAATAAGAAAGAAAGCCGACACGGCCCATGCAGAGCAGCACCTCTTCGAGGGCATCGTCGAGGGTGAAATCACTCGCAATCGCAGTGGGGTAGGGGGCTTTGGCTACGACCCCATCTTCCGCCCTGAAGGCTACGACTTCACCTTTGCCGACATGGGCGAAGAGGAGAAGAACAAAATCAGCCACCGTGGCCGCGCCACGCAGAAATTGTGCGAATACTTGCGCTCCTGCGGAGCTAATGAATAATGAATAATGATTAATGATAAAATAAGACTATTCATGAGACACCCGTTGAAACCATATAGCCACAGATGGATGGCATGCGCATGGCTGTTCATTCTTCATTGTTCATTGTTCATCAGTCCCGTAGGGGCGCAGGTGGGCACGTGGCGCGCCTATATGGCTTATCAAGAGCCGCAGCAGATAGTGAAGGGAGGCCACCAGCTGTTTGTGCGTGCCAGCGACAACCTCTACAGCTACAACCTCAACGACCAGAGCATCACCACCTACGACAAGGTGAGCAACCTGAGCGACAACGGCATCAACCTCATCGCCTGGAACAATGCCGCCAACCGCCTCATCATCGTCTACACCAACTCCAACATCGACTTGATGGATGCCCAAGGCAACATCACCAACATCAGCGCCATCTACTCCAAGTCGATGACGCAAGACAAGACCATTCACGGCATCTACGTCCACGATGTCTATGCCTATCTGAACACTGGCTTCGGCGTAGTGAAAATCAACATGCAGCGAGGCGAGGTGAGCGAGTCGTACATCCTCAACCGCAACGCCATCAGCATGGGCATCGCCGACGGCTACATCTACATCAAGACGCGCGACACCTTCAACCGCGTTGACTACGACATCGACAACAGCACGCTCAGTCCGGGCACCGTGGTGAGCGATGTGGTGATGGAATATGCCGGTTCGGGCAACAACAAGCGGCCGCTGAAGAAGACCGTCGTCATCGAGGGCAACCACCGCGCGCTGATGACCCACAACCTCATCGACCCCCACAGCTGGGAATACACCGAGAGCGTGCCCGCTGGCATCTACAACGCCGACAACACCGATTGGGACACCTACCACGAGCTGGTGGCAACACTCAAACCCGACGGCCCAGCCTACAATTACTTCAACTTCATGCAGTTCAACAACGGTCGCCTCTACACCACCGGTGGCGGCTGGCGCGATGGCACCCAGTTCTTCCGTCCAGGCTGTGCACAGATACTCGACCGCGACGACAACTGGGAGTGCATCACCAACCTGCAGCCCATGGAGGGCACCCGCTTCATCGACGCCACCAGCATGGCCATCGACCCCAACGACAACTCCATCATCTACGTGAGCACCTGCGGAACAGGACTCTACAAACTGCAAAACGGCGAGCTGGTGAAGAACTACACCCCGTCGAACAGTCCGCTCAACTCCAGCTCGGGCGACAGTCCCGACTATGTGCGCGTGGAGGGCCTCTGCTTCGACAATGACGGACTGCTCTGGATGTCGTGCAGCTCGCACAATTCGAAGGGAAACATGGTGCTCAGCCTCAACACGAAGACCGAAGAATGGAACACCTACGACGATGAGCTGCTCTACAACAACGGCAACCGCCTGCGCATCTTGCGTAGCACCACCATCGACCTGGATGGAAACATCTGGATGGCCAACGACCACCACGACATGGCCTGCCTCATCAAAATCAATCCCACTACAGGGAGAATACAACGCTTTGCCGACTTCGTGAATCAGGACGGCGTCACCTACACCGTCTTCAGCGTCCACGGGATGGTGTTCGACCGCGACCAAAACCTCTGGGTGGGCACCGACAAAGGCCTCTTCATGTTCGACCACGAGCAGCAGCAGAACCCCGAGCTGGGCATGACACAAATCAAAGTGCCCCGCAACGATGGCTCCAACTATGCCGACTATCTGATGACGGGCGTCGACATCTCGGCCATCACCATCGACGGTGCCGACCGCAAGTGGTTAGGCACCGACGGCGGCGGTGTCTACCTCATCAGCGCCGACAACATGGAGCAGCTGCACCACTTCACCACCAGCAACAGCAAGCTCATCTCGAACCACATCGAGTCCATCGCCATCGACGATGCCACAGGCATCGTCTACTTCGGCACCAACCAAGGCCTCTGCTCCTATCAGGCCGATGCCACCGCCGCTTCCATCGACATGACCAAGGACAACGTCTATGCCTATCCCAACCCCGTGCTCTCCACATACAACGGACTCATCAGCGTGGTGGGCCTCTCATTCGATGCCGACGTGAAAATCCTCTCTGCCAGCGGCAAGCTCGTCGCCGAGGGGCGCAGCAACGGTGGCACCTTCACATGGGATGGTCGCGACCGTCAGGGCCATCGCGTGGCCAGTGGCATCTACATGGTGGCCACTGCCAAGAGCGACGGCAGCAAGGGCGTAGTGGCCAAGATTGCTTTCGTCAATTAGCAACCGAATGAAGAAAACGCTGCTCTTACTTCTCTTCAACGTCATCACATGGGTGTCAATATATGCAGCGCATGTCGACACCACAGCCATCGTGCGGCTCAACTTCCCCACGCTACACATCTACACCATCGACCAGGAGGAACCCACCTGCGACTATGCCTTTCCACCGCCAGGAGCCTTCGGCATCGGCACCACCAACAAGAACAAGGTGCATGGCCGCGCCGTGCTGACCAAGCAGAAAGAGGTGCTCTTCGACTCGGGCGACTATGAAAAAGACGTCAGCGGCATCACCATCAAGATTCGTGGCAACACCAGCGCCTACTACTACAGCAAGAAAGGCTACAAGATAAAACTGCAAAAGAAGGCCGACATGCTCTGCCGGGGCGACGACCGCTTCAACGACAAGGACTGGGCACTCATCAACGATGGCGACCTGGCCCTCAACACCATGATAGGCCTGAAGGTGAGCCAGCTCATGGGCTTGGGATGGACACCCGAATACCTCTACGTCAACCTCATCATGAACGGCGAATACCGGGGCATCTACATGCTCATAGAAAGCGTGGAGCGCAATGCCGACTGCCGACTCGACGTTGACAAGCAAACGGGCTACGTCTTCGAGCGCGATGCCTACTGGTGGAACGAAGACAAGTATTTCACCACGCCCATGAACAAGGAGTTCACCTTCAAATATCCCGACAGCGACGACCTGACCGACGAGCAGATGGAATACCTCAAGAACTACATGGAAAACTTCGAGCAGTCGATCGCCGACGGCACCTACCACCACTACATCGACCTCGAATCGTTTGCACGCTGGCTGCTGGCCCACGACATCCTGGGCACCTACGACAGTGGCGGTTCAAACATCTTCCTCACCAAATACGACAACACCGACACCACCCGCGTGCACATGGCCACGCTGTGGGACTTCAACTCCATCATGCGAACCACCGACAACTGGGCACGCGTACACTACAATTACTTCTACTACGAGCAGCTCTTCAACGACCCTTACACACGCTTCACACAGGTATATAAGGACGTATGGCAGAAGAATGCCACCAGCGTCTTCGAGCAGCTTATCCAGTATCTGAGCGATTATGCCGAGTCGAAGACGGCCATGTATATCGACATCAGCCGCAACTTCGACCACTACCGCTGGAACTACACCGACAACACCACCGTAAAGGACAACATCGACAGAGCCATCACCTGGTTCAACGACCGCTATGAGTGGCTCAATGCCCACATCGACACGCTTTGGGTCTATCCCACCAACATTGACGTTCAACGTTCAACGTTCAACGTTCAACGTTCAACCATCTACGACCTCAATGGCCGAAAGATGCCCAGCAATCGACCTCTGCGACCAGGCATCTATATCAAGAATGGGAGGAAAAGCCCCTTCCCCCCATAGGGGGGGGGCGGGGGGAGGGGCTTCTCCCCTTAACTCATCTCCAGCATCCGCTCGATAGGCTTCACGGCTTCCTTCGCTATCGCTGCATCCACCTCCACGCTGGGCCATTCATACTTCAGGCAGTTGTAGATCTTCAGCAGCGTGTTCATCTTCATATATTGGCACTCGTTGCAATGGCAGCCGATGGCTCCCTCGCTCACTTCGGGTGGCACGGGGTAGAGCAGGGTGGTGGGGCACTGGCGCCCCATCTCGTGCAGGATACCGGCCTCTGTGGCCACGATATACTCGCCGTCGGGGTGTTCCACCACATACTTCAACAAAACGGCCGTGGAACCCACCACATCGGCTATGCGCAGCACCGGCGACTTGCACTCAGGATGTGCCAGCACCAGCGCATGCGGATGCTCCTGCTTCAGCGCCACGATGGCCTCCACCGAGAAACGCTCATGCACATGGCAGCCACCCTGCCACAGCAGCATCTGTCGGCCCGTAGCAGCGTTGATGTAGCTGCCCAAGTTGTAGTCGGGGCCAAAGATGATGCGCTCATCCCTGGGCAACTGGTCTACAATCTTCTTTGCATTGCCGCTCGTCACCACCACATCGGTCAGCGCCTTCACAGCCGCCGACGTGTTCACATAGCTCACCACGGTGTAGCCGGGATGCTCGTCGATGAACGCCTTCAGGTCGTCGGCCTTGCAACTGTCGGCCAGCGAGCAGCCAGCGTTTAGGTCGGGGCACAGCACCTTCTTCTGTGGCGACAGCAGCTTGCACGTCTCGGCCATGAAGTGCACACCCGCCATCACGATGATGTCGGCGTCGGTCTTCGCAGCCTGTCGGGCCAGCGCAAGCGAGTCGCCCACAAAGTCGGCCACCTCCTGAATGTCACCCGTGGTGTAGTAGTGGGCCAGCAGCACCGCGTTCTTCTCCTTGCACAGACGACGAATCTCCTGCTTCAAATCTATCGGCTCATCAATGTAGCCTTGTTCCAACCATTCTTTTTTCAACATAGCATTATTATATCTTTTATTTTTTTTTATTTTTAAGAAATATTTTTTTGTTGATGATGATATGTCGTGGATATGTTGATAATTTCTAGTCCTTTTTCTTGCTCATTCCGTTTTCCACCTCGTCATTTTGCTTATCCACAGCCAGTGTGAATTGTTTCTGATTGAAGCAGAGCGGGGTAGCCTATTTATCCACATTCTCTATTTTGGTGCAAATTTACGAAGTTTATATTTTTTTTCAGCATAAAACGGTGGAAAACTTTATTTTTTCTTGCTGATAACTGGCCAAATATCCCACCTGATGATAACGTCACATAGTTATCCACACCGTTTTCCACAGTTATCCACATCGTTTTCCACACCGCTTCGCACAGGCATCGCACTTCGTAGGGGCAGACCTTGTGTCCGCCCGCAATCGGCTTGACCCACGCGGACGGATTATTTTGGTCCGTCCCTACGGTTCGAATACAGTTTTTGAAAGACGCGGAGCGTAATCTGTACCAGTGGTCATGAACTATGCCTGTATTATACATTTCCAGTGTTATCTACCGCAGAGCGGTCTTTTAAAAAACCAAATAAAACCAAATAAAACCAACAAAAACATGTTTTATTTGGTTTTAGAAGATTTGATTATCAATCAAATCGTGTTTTTTGAAAGACGCGAAGCGTAATCTATGTGGTGGATTCAGGAGAAGCGGCGCACGCCAAATGGGGAGCGGGAGGCACCGCAGAGGGAAAAAGGGGGCGCTTTTTAGGTTGGCAGCGGGCGGGGACATGATTGGCAGCGGCCGCTGCCAATGATGGCAGCGCACGCCGCCAATGATGGCAGCGGCCGCTGCCAACCGAAATTTATAGATGAATATAGAGAAATGGTTGGCCCTTCGGTAGCAAGAGCGACCTTTCAGCGTATCAATCACCCGATTTCGGATAATCACTTTTTATAAATAAATATGATTTCTGACATTCTTTTTCGTTTTTTTACTACTTTTGCACCCAAGTAGCGACATCGCATTGTGGCGCCACTACACAAAGGCCAAAACAACTGTGTTTTTATAGCAGACAAAGCAAAAAGATACAATTAATGACAGGGAAGAATCATCATAAAATTAATCAATAAAAACCATCATCACTATGCAAACGACCATAGTGCTCACCTGCGAAAAAACCACTACATTGACTGAGAAGGAAGTGCTGTTCACCGATGCTCCTGCTGGCAGCTACATTGCTTTCATGTATCAAGGCGGCTCTTCCAACAACTATTACATGAGCATCGACAATGTCAAAGTGGATGTTATTCCAACTTGCAAGTAGCCTACCGATTTAGTATTTGTGAGTGCCACTACTGCAACGGCCACACTCAGCTGGACCAATGTAGCGGCCGACCAAACCGCTTGGCAGATTTGCCTGGATGGTGACGAAGAGAACCTCATCATGGCCAATAGCAACCCCTTCACCGTTGAAGGCCTAACCAGTTCCACCGCCTACACCGCTAAGGTGCGCGCCTACTGCAGTGCTGACGACCAAAGCGATTGGAGCAACGAAGTGAGATTTGCCACCGAGTGCGAGACCATCGTTGTTACTGATTCTTGGAGCGAGGACTTTGAGGACGGCGACATGCCCGCCTGCTGGAGACAATATGGCAATGGCACATGGACTGTCGGCACTGGGGACAACAACGCCAGCACAGGTGCCCATACTGGCACTTACAATGCTAAGATAACCCACAACATGGATGGCTGTGTCACCAAGCTGATTACCCCTGTGTTAGACATTACTTCGCTCGCCAACCCCACGCTTACATTCTGGTACATTAACCGCAAATGGATTAACGACATTGATGGTTTCGCCGTGTACTACCGCACCGCATCGGATGCCGAATGGACACTGATTGAGGCTACCGAAGAAGCACATGAAACATGGACAGAGGCTATCTATATGCTGCCCAATCCGAGTGCCACCTATCAGATTGCCTTCGAGATGACTGACGGCTATGGCTATGGTGTCGGCATCGACGATATCGTCATTGACGAGCCAGTTACGCTGGCTGATAACGCAGACAACAGCACCACCATCAGCAGCAACAACAATATGACGGCCAACGTGCTCCTCTCTGGTCGCACGCTGTTGAAGAATGGCTACTGGAACACGCTGTGCCTGCCGTTCAATTTGCAAGACTTAAGCGATACACCGTTAGCAGGAGCAACCCTGAAGGAACTCGACGTCGACAACACATGGTCATTAGACGGTGACCAATGGACAATCGATGCAAGCGGTGAATACCAGACAGCACTCACCGATGACGGCACGCTCTACCTCTTCTTCATCGATGCCAATAATGGCATTAGCGCGGGCGTACCTTATATTATTATGTGGCCCGAAGGCGATAACATCGTTAACCCAGTATTCAGCGGAGTGACCATTGCCAATGATGCTTTAACGGAAGTAAGCTTCGAAGGCGGCAAGTTCGTGGGCACCTACGGCTACACACAATTCGACACCGACAACAAGAGCATCCTGCTCTTAGGTGCCGAGAACACGCTATACTGGCCGAAGAGTGGTGCCAGCATTGGTGCCTTCCGCGCCTACTTCGACCTGGGCAGCAACGGCGACGCCGTCCGCGAGTTCCGCCTGAACTTTGGCGGCGAGGGCTCTACACAGGGAATCGTCAGCCTCACCACCAACCCCACTCCGAAGGGGATTGTGTACACCCTCGACGGACGCAAGCTCGACAAGATGCCTACACGCAAGGGACTGTACATCGAGAACGGCCACAAGGTCGTGATTAAGTGAGAGAAATGAGAGCTCGCTCTCATTTCCGAACGTGAACGATCTCGAACTCCGTTCAAGGTCGTGATTAAGTGAGAGAAATGAGAGCGAGTTTGTCCGCAGACTTCGGATTTTTTGTCCGAAGTCTGCGGATTTTCTTCTGACATTTGTTTCCATCTAATAGATATTTTGCTTTTTCTTTTGCCGTTCTGTTGTTTTTTCTTACCTTTGCATGGGAATTAATCAATGAAGCTAACTAAAACAATAACCAAAGGATGAAGTATTCTTTTTGTTCTGCACTTTTCGTGCTATTGATGTCGGTTGATGCCGCAGCCGACGGCGTGCGCCACATCACTGCGGTGCAGCCCGTGAACGTGAGTGTGCCCGTGGGCTGCGCGCCCCGCCTGCCCTTCCAGTTGTGGGTGGAGTATAGCGACGGTGCCGCCGAGTGGCGGCAGGTGCGCTGGCAAAACAGCGCGCTGGTGCGCGAGCAGGCCGAAGCCGATGCCGCGATGACGCCTGCGGGCACCCATTACAAGGTGAAGGGGTTCATCACCGGCGACAACACCACCGCGCAGGGATTCCCCGTGACGGCCGAGGTGAGCGTGACCACCACGCCATGGGCGGTGCCAGCCACCACCGTGGCCACGACGCTGCCCCTTGACCAGGTGGCGCTGACGGGCGACAACCGGCTGACGTGGAACCGCGACCTGGACATCGACCGACTGCTCGGCCTCGATGTGCGGCAGCAGCTCTACAACTACTACGACACCTACGGGCTGAGCACAGAGGGCTGCCCCGTGGCCGACGGCTGGGACTCGCCCACCACGAAGCTGAAGGGACACGGCTCGGGCCACTATATGAGTGCGATGGCCATGGCATACGCCAGTTGCCGCGATGAGGAGAAGAAGCATCGCCTGCGCCGCAGCCTGGGCATGATGGTCGACGTGCTGCGCCGCTGCCAGGAGCGCACCTTCGTGTGGAGCGACTCGCTGGGACGCTACTGGGAGGCACGCGACTTCGCCCCGGAAGAGGAACTGCGAACGATGCAAGGCACGTGGAAAGACTTCGACCGCTACAAGCAGCAATATGAGCGCTACGGCTATGGCTACCTGAACGCCATACCGGCGCAGCACTGCGTGCTCATCGAGATGTATCGAGCGTATAACAACGAGCAGTGGGTGTGGGCACCCTACTACAGCGTGCACAAGCAGCTGGCGGGCCTCATCGACATAGCCACCTACGTCGACGACGATGCCATCGCCCAGAAGGCGCTGCTCATAGCCAAGGACATGGGCCTGTGGGTGTGGAACCGCATGCACTATCGCACATACGTGAAGAGCGACGGCAACAGCGCCGAGCGACGGGCACGACCGGGCAACCGCCATGAGATGTGGAACATGTATATCGCTGGCGAGGTGGGAGGCATGGCCGAGTCGCTGGCCCGCCTGTCGGAGATGGTGGCCGATGGCGAAGACAAAGCGCGACTGCTCGAAGCCGCCAACTGCTTCGACAGTCCCGCCTTCTTCGGGCCCCTGGCTCAGAACGTGGATGCCATCCGCACGCGACACGCCAACCAGCATATACCGATGGTGACGGGCGCCCTGCGCAGCTATCTGGGCAACCACAACCCCTACTACTATAATCTGGCACAGAACTTCTGGACGATGATTCAGGGCCGCTACCGCTATGCCATGGGCGGCGTGGGCAACGGCGAGATGTTCCGTCAGCCCTACTCGCAGATGACCTCGATGACCGGCAACCAGACCAGCTGGGGCGGGCGCATACGCCAGGAACCCACGCTGAACGAGACCTGCTGCGCCTATAACCTGGCCAAGCTGACGAAAGACCTGAACTGCTTCAACCCCAACGATGCCCGCTATATGGACTACTACGAGCGCGTGCTCTACAACCAGATTGTAGGCTCCGTCAATCCCCATGAGTACAAGACCGTGTATCAGTATGCCGTGGGTCTGAACGCCTCGAAGCCGTGGGGCAACAGCACCCCGCAGGAGAGCTGCTGTGGCGGCACGGGCGTGGAGAACCATGTGAAGTATCAGGAGGCAGCCTACTTCGTGGGAGCCGACACGGTGTGGGTGGCGCTCTACCTGCCCACGATTGCCCAGTGGCAGCAGCAGGGCGTCACCATCAGTCAGGAGTGCCTGTGGCCCGCCGAGAAGAGCACCATCCGCATCCTGCCCAATCAAACTAGCAAAACTAGCCAGACTAGTAAGTCTAGTAAAAACAAGAAGCTCGCGATGAAGCTGCGCGTGCCCTACTGGGCCACCGAGGGCTTCGACGTGAAGCTCAATGGCCGCAGCATCGCCAAGAGCTACCAGCCCAGCAGCTATGTGGAGATTCCCGCTCGCCGATGGAAGGAGAAGGATGTGGTGGAGGTGGTGATGCCCTTCACCAAGCACCTCGACTTCGGCCCCGACAAGGCCGACGGCCACTGGCTGGGCACGCTGATGTATGGTCCATTAGTGATGGCCACCACGGGCATCAGCAGCTGGGAGGAGGCCACCGCCACCATCGCCCCCGACCTGAGCGACGTGCAGCTGATGGGAGCCACGCCAGGCACCGGAGCCGACGCCAACATCTACACGCTCAACTTCCACGGACATACGTTCATACCCGACTATCAGGCCGACCGCCACATCACCCACTACCTGCGTCTCGACATGCCCGCCGACCCCGCCGCCGTGAGTGCTGCCGCCCAGGCCAACGAGGGCATCGACCGCTCGGCGCTGCGCGAGCTGTTGCTGGTGGCCCGCCAGCGCGTGGATGAGCAGCAGGCATGGAACAACATGGCCGTGAAGGTGCCCGAATATGCGCCGTGGGCACCGCATGCCTATCAGCGCATGACCACCCTCATGGCCCAAAGCCAGCAACTGCTCAACGCGGCTGAGAACGACCTGAAGCAGCAGGACATAGAAGATGCCGCCGCCAACCTTAACGCCATCATCAACCAGATGCGACCTGGCAACCTGCCCGAACTGGAAGATATGGAGCCGCTGATGAAGCTCATAGAGCAAGCCAAGCAGCAGAGCCAGCCCTCGCAGCAGTTGCAGCGTGCCCTCGACTACGCCGGCATGGTGGTGCGCTACGTGAGTGACGGCAGCGGCACCCACGACATGATTGAACGAGCCATCAACCAACTGAACGAAAACATAAACGAAAAGAAATGAAAAGGAAACTGATTTTATCGTTAGTGCTCGCTGCCGCCACGATGAGCGTGCAGGGTCAGAACGGTGTGGAGATTCGCCTGAATCAGGTGGGGTATGCTCCGCAGCAAGAAAAAGTAATTGTGGTGGAAGGCGTCAACCCCGCTGGCAAGGTGCGCATCGCTACCCCCGACGGCCGCAAGCTGAAGGCCAAGTCGGTGCGCAAGGCCACCTCGCCGTGGTCGGGCAAGGTGCGCTATGTGGTCGACTTGGGTCAGCTGTCGCAGTCGGGCACCTATCAGGTGAGCATCGGTAAGCAGCAGTGCAGCCTGATGGTGGCTGAGCGTCCGCTGCAGCAGGTGGCCACCGCCGCCCTGCGCCTGTTCTACCTCATCCGCTCGGGCGTGCCCATCACCATGGGTGGCGACTACAACCGCCCAGCGGGACATGCCGACACCCGCGTGCTGGTGCATAACTCGGCCGCCTCGCCGTTGAGGCCCGCAGGGTCGGTCATCAGCTCGCCTTACGGATGGTACGACGCGGGCGACTATAATAAATATGTGGTGAACTCGGCCTTCAGCATCGGCCTGATGTTCGCCGCCTACGAACAACAGAAAGACTACTTCGCCCGCCTCGACACCAACATCCCCGAGAGCAAGAACAAGACGCCCGACCTGCTCGACGAGATGATGTTCAACCTGCAGTGGCTCTTCACCATGCAAGACCCTGCCGACGGGGGCGTCTACCACAAGCTCACCACGCCCAACTTCGAGGGATTCATCATGCCCAAAGATTGCAAACAGCCGCGCTATGTGGTGCAGAAGAGCGTCACCGCCACCCTCGACTTTGCCGCCGTGATGGCCGATGCCGCCCGCCTCTTTGAGCCTTACAACCAAGACTACCCAGGATTTGCATCGCAAGCTGCTGCCGTGGCCGAGCGCGCCTACCAGTGGGCGAAGGAGCATCCCACAGCCTTCTATCGTCAGGAGCAGCTGAAAGACCCCGCCGTCAGCACCGGCACCTACGGCGATGGTAATGCACGCGACGAGTTCTTCTGGGCTGCCTCGGCACTCTATCGCTTGACGGGCCGTCAGCAGTATCTCGACGATGCCGTGCAGTATAAGCCCCAGCGTTTCTCCACTCCCACGTGGGGCAATGTGGCTTCGCTGGGTGCCTACGAATGGATGGCCAATGGCCATGCGTCGGCAAAGGGTGCGCAGGAGATGGCTACGGATATGCTCAACCAGCTCTACGCTTACTGTGATGAGGCCGTGAAGGGTGTGGAGACATCGTGCTTCAATGCGCCCTACGGCAACAGTCCACGCGACTTTGGCTGGGGCTGCTTGGCAGAGCATTGCTGCTGTCAGGCGATGGCCCTGCTCTATGCCGATGCGATGAAGGGCGAGCCGACCTATCGCCGCTATGTCCAGCAAAACGCCGACTACCTGCTGGGGCGCAACGCCACAGGCTACTGCTTCGTGACGGGCTTCGGCACCAAGAGTCCCATGCATCCCCACCACCGCATCTCGGCCGCCGATGCCGTCGAGGCACCCTTCCCCGGCATGCTGGTGGGTGGCCCCAATCCCGGACAGCAGGACAAGAAAGATATGCACAGCGCCGTCTATCCCTCGAACCATCCCGACGAGTCGTATATCGACGATGCTGAGTCGTACGCCTCCAACGAGATTGCCATCAACTGGAACGCCTCGCTCGTAGCCCTGCTCTGCTGGCTCGACGCCTTGGAATAGCAAGATGAACAAAGTACGAATCACTGCCATGCGCCAGACGGTCTATCACGATTTGATGGCGAGATACGAGAACCCCATTGAGCATACCTGCGACGTCAGCGTAGGCCAACAGTGGATATCGGTCGATGGGGCATGTCCCGTTGGGATGTGCCCCTCTGCATGGGAGTCGATGAAGCCCTTCGTCGAGTCGCTGGCCAAGGGCGAGGGAAATTTCTACGATGGGTGGATGCAGAACCCCATGTCGGCCATGATCAGCTGCAACGATGGCTTCCGTCCCTTCAGCTTCTATCTCGAAGCGATGAACGACTAAACCTTACTTGTTCTTCGGAAAAAGTTGTATAAAGAAATTATGATAACCAATATTGATGCCAACCAGCTTACAACGATTGTTGAAGGATGGATGCGGAACATAAATCCCTCCTTTGATGACTTGTCTGTCTTTGTCATGCAGACCCATCAGACTGCCCAGTCATGTGCTATACGGGCCGTCAATCAGATGGCGACAGTTCGCAACTGGCTGATAGGATGCTATATTGTGGAGTACGAACAGAAAGGCAGCGACAAGGCGAAGTATGGTGACCGTCTTCTGAAACGGTTGGAGGAAAGAGTGAATACGAGGGGACTGAACTTGACATTGTTCAAGAATTGCAGACGCTTCTATTTGTTGTATCCGCAAATCTGTCAGATGTTTGGAATAAGTCCGACGGCATCAGACTTATTAGAGAAGAAATGTTTCCATCAGAGAATAAGTCCGACGGTATCGGACTTTTCTGGTGACAAAGATATTTCTGCGGTATTATCGAATGATTTTATTACGTCTCCCCAAGACATATTGAGTAAGTTGTCCTTCTCACATATCACGGAAATCATGACCCAAGACGACCCTATTGCTCGATTTTTCTATGAAACCGAGTGTATCAAGGGTACTTGGTCTGTAAAGGAACTACGCCGCCAGATAGCCACCAATCTTTATTTCCGTAGTGGTGTAAGCAATAATCCAAAGAAGCTGTTGGCTACCATTAGGCCTGATACGATTACGCCAGCACTCACCATCCGCCAGCCTTTCACCTTTGAGTTTTTAGGGCTTGATGCCAAAGAAGTTTTGACGGAAAGCGACTTGGAAGATGCGCTAATCTCCCATTTGCAATCCTTCTTATTGGAACTTGGCAAAGGCTTCTGTTTTGAAGCAAGACAGAGGCGCATCATCATTGATGATGAGTATTTCTTCCCTGATTTAGTGTTCTATCATCGCATTTTGCATTGCACTATTATCTGCGAATTGAAGAACGACGAGTTCCGCCACGAATATCTTGGCCAGCTCAATGCCTACGTTTCTTATTACAAGGAGAACGAGATGTGTGAAGGTGACAATCCCCCTATCGGCATCCTTCTTTGTACTCATAAAGGCAAGAAGATGGTGGAGTATGCCCTTGCTGGACTTGACAACCAGCTATTCGTCTCCACATACATGCTCCAGTTGCCCGATAAGGCTACGTTGGAGGAGTTCTTGATGAAGGAAATAGAAAACAATGATTGATAAAAAGAATCCTCTGCGAACATAGTGTTCGAACATTAGTAGTACCTTTGCCCAAAAACTACAATATGCCTATAAACAAGAACGCACTTATACGCTACAAGCACTTGGATGTGCTCCTTTCAGACCGTCACCACCACTATGACATCAACGAACTGACGGAGAGGGTGAACGATATGCTTGTTGACGACGGTTTCAAACCTGTCACTCGCCGCTGCATTGAGAAAGACCTCGTCTATCTGACGGAAGCCCCCTTTAATGCACTCATCAAGCGTTTCAAGCACAATGGTAAAAGTTGCGTAGCCTACAAGGATTCTTCCTTCTCCATTTTCAAGCAGGAGTTGAGTCGCGAGGAGCGCAACCTGTTGCGCGAAGTGTTGAGCACCCTCGGTCAGTTCGAAGGGCTTGCGCATTTCGAGTGGTTAGAGCGTTTCAAAATTGGTCTCGGCCTTGAAAAACGTCGTCAGATTATCAGTTTCAGCAACAATCCCTACCTACAGAACTCCACCCTGCTCGGCACGCTCTTCGACCACATCGCCAACGAAGTTGTTATCCGCCTGTCCTACCACACTTTTTCCAACCCAACCATCCGCAGTATTGAGTACCATCCCTATCTGCTGAAGCAGTACAATGACCGTTGGTTCCTTCTTGGTGCAGCTGACAATGATGGGAAGATTCTCACCTTTGCCCTTGACCGTATAGATAAGGTGGAACCGCTGCCAGAAAAGAAATACGCTCCATACCCTGATTATCTCTCGGAGCGATTTGACGATATTGTAGGCGTGACTTTATACGAGGGCAAACCTATAGAGCATATTTTGTTTTGGTGTAGCGACTCCGCCAAGAACTATGTTTCCACAAAGCCTCTTCATGGCTCCCAGATTCAGTATCAGGGAGAAGAGGAAAAACGTCTGCGTGCCAAATATCCAAACCTTGAAGGCGGAATGTTTTTTTCTATTGACTGCATAAAGAATCCAGAACTTATTCGCCTACTTTGCTCTTATGGTAAAGACTTGATTGTGCTGGAACCTTTAACTATTCAGAACATAATCTTTGAACGGATTACACAAATGATTGACTATTACAAAAAAGTTTATGGAACAATTAGATAATTTATATAGTACATTTAGTGAATTTAACAATCCAGATAGTGATAATATTGTTTGGATTGACGGATGCTTGGTACAATACAGTCAAGATGAAAAGCATTTGCTTAGAGCGGTAGGGAACATTGAGAATTATTTTATAAAAGAGGGAACAACTAGAATCTGTAGGGGTGCATTTTCTGACTGCATCTCCCTTAAAAGTTTAGTCATTCCTAATAGTGTGACGTTCATTGACGATTATGCGTTTCAGGGTTGTGAGAATTTGAAAACAATAATAATACCCAGTGGTGTAAAAGCCATTGGAAAGCATGCGTTTGAAGGATGTAGTAAATTGGCTAATATAGAAATATCAAATACGATCGAGTCGATAGGCGAAAGGGCTTTTGGATGCTGTCATGCATTAGAGAAAATCACTATACCTGAATCTGTTAAATTATTGGGGGATGGTGTCTTCGATGGCTGTGTCTCTTTGAAGACAATAGTCTTTGAGGGAGTAGTTGAAAAAATAGGCTCGATTTCAGGTTGGATGCAATTTGGAAAATATGGTCCAATATATGGAGAATATTTGTATGGTGATGATTGGGAAAAAGAAATGAGAGAATATGGTTATGATATAGATTATTTCGATGAAGAAAGGTTAGAATACAAATTAGAAAAAGAACGTCGCAGATGGAGGAATCTTAAAATACTAATTCCTTTTGGTAAAGAAGTACATTACGTAAATCTACTGAATTATTACCATTTTATGATAACAAGAGACCCCTTTGATGTTCATAATTATTCTTTGATTGCAACCAACGAAGATGTTGAAAACGGTGTTGAGGATGATTGTGGAGTAGTTTATAGCATAGATGGGGAACGGTTATTAAAATGTCGCAATAAGACTATAGGTAAATATTCAATTAAAGAAGGAACTACAATAATTTGCAATGAAGCCTTCTCTTGTAGCTCTCTTACTGATATACACATTCCAAATTCGGTTATATGCATCGGAAAGAATGCCTTTGAACGGTGCAAATTAACCGAAATACATTTGCCAGACTCTGTATGGCTAATAGAAGAAAAGGCATTCTATATGTGTAAGTTTCTACACAAAATTTTCATTTCAGGTTCTGTAACTCATATTGGAGAACATGCTTTCCTTTTTTGCCGTCATATAGAATCAATTTATGTTGACCCGAAGAACAATAACTTTGATTCACGTAACAACTGTAATGCCATAATCGAAACAAATGCTAATACGCTGGTCATTGGTTGTGCTTCAACTATCATTCCAGACTCTGTTACACATATCGGGAATGGCGCATTTGCTTGTCAAAGGTCTCTCTCTAGTATTCAAATCCCCAAATCCGTAGTACACATAGGAAATGCAGCTTTCTTTGAGTGTTATGCTCTTTCCGATATTTATATTCCAGAGTCAGTAACATATATTGGATATAATGCATTCACCGGTTGTTACAATGTTAGGTCTATCCTTGTTGACAAGAATAACAAACACTATGATTCACGAAACGACTGTAATGCGATTATAGATACAAATAATAACTTACTAATTAGAGGGTGTGATTCAACTGTCATTCCAGAGTCTATAACACACATAGGAAATGCGGCGTTCTCATGTTGTTCTTTCTCAAAAATCCATATCCCCGCATCTGTTATTCACATAGGAGATTATGCATTTGAGTTTTGTAAAAACCTGTGTGAAATTATCATTCCAAAGTCTGTGACTCACATGGGGAAATACGTATTTGAGTGTTGTGAGTCCCTTTCACAAATAATAGTTCCAATTGGTTCTCGAAGCAAAACTGAGAAAATGTTGCAGCCCTCATTGAAATCCAAAATTATTGAAAAAGCGAATGCAGATGTTGTTATTACAAATAGCAAACTCAATGTACTAAACGGAAACACTATCAATAATTTTAAGAAAAAAAACGGAGAATTTGCAGGTTCTTACGCTCAAGATGTGATGGGCTATAGTGATGAAGACATATATGATGCATTCGAAGGCGACCCAGATGCATATTGGAATATTGATTAAGAAACATTTGTCAACGAACATAGATTTCGCAAATATTTCGTACCTTTGCACCAAAATAGAAAACAAAGCGGTCTTTGACAAGTCTGGAAGCTGAAACGGCATTTTGAATTTTGTCTAGCGTGGCTTCGGCCCTGCTCTCTCGGGAGTAGATTCGCGGGATGTCTCCCTGCCTTTCGAGGTATGATGGAGATTACAATGTTAGTTCGTTAACGTGCTACTTGGTACTAACGTACTGTTTCTTTTATTTTATATGCATATTCTATAGTATATATTCTACATAAAGAAAAGATGTTTCAGCAGACAGGTTTTCAAAGACCGCTAAATAATTATGATTTTCCAATGGATCGAAAAAGAATTGCAGAACTCGCCTCGCAAATGAAAACTAAAGAAGATTTGCTTGCGCTTCTCAACCTGATTAAAAGGGCTGAGTTGGAGGAGATAGGGCTGCAAGACCTGTTTTATCCATTCACGATGAAACATATTAATTACTATTGCAACCCCAATAATGCATTCCACCGTTATCGTCAATTCAAAGTAAAGAAAAAGTCTGGTGGATTTCGCTTAATAACAACACCACGTAACAAAAGCTTTATGATGATGCTCTCTTCTGTCAACGTGTTGTTAAAGTCTATTTATATCCCATCTGATTTTGCGATGGGATTCACGGAAGGACGTTCCGTAGTGACCAATGCTGCGGTTCATAAAGGGCAAAACTATGTTTTCAATATAGACCTAAAAGATTTCTTTCCTAGTATCGATCAAGCCCGTGTATGGAAACGTCTACAATTAAAACCTTTCAATTTTTCTATTCAGATTGCTAGTTTGATTGCAGGTCTATGTGCTATGCGCGATATACGCAAGGATGAAAAAGGAAATGACTATTATGCCTATGTTCTTCCTCAAGGCTCCCCAACATCACCAATCATAACCAACATGATTTGTGATAACCTTGACAGACGATTGGCAGGAGTAGCTAAACGTTTTGGCTTGCAATACACCCGTTATGCCGATGATATTACATTCAGTTCTATGCATAATGTCTATCAGAACGACAGTATGTTTAGAAAAGAGTTGACAAGAATCATTACTGATCAGCATTTCATTATAAATGAAGAAAAGACGCGTTTGCAAAAGAAAGGGGCAAGGCAGGAAGTAACTGGCATCATTGTCAGCGACAAGCTGAATGTGACACAAAAATACGTCCGCGACATTCGCAATATACTGTATATTTGGGACAGGTATGGCTATCCGAGTGCAATGGCTAAGTTCTTGCCAAAATATAAGTTGGAGAAAGGCCACGTGAAGAAAGGCAATCCTAATCTTATAAATGTGATAGATGGAAAGCTGATGTATTTGAAGATGGTCAAGGGTGAGGAGGATTCCGTTTATCAGAAACTGCACAATAAGTTTGTGAAGTTAGTTGATAAGATGAATAAAAATAGTGTTACGACGGCCCAAGACGTGACTTATATAGAAACATTACCACTATTAGAATTTGAAAAAAAACATTCGACAGAGGTTACCATCTCGATGTCAGAAAACTCACATCGTTATGCTCATTTCATGTTTGGCGACAAAAAGGCAAAGGCATCGGTAAACAAGAGTATCACGCCCGTTGAAGAGAAAAACAAAGTACATTTAGCTATTTCACTCTGCCTTGATAAGAAAGGTAATACATTCTGGTTGGTTCACCGACAGGATAAAGTCATTGTGCCAAAGCGAACAGGTGTAGATATTGACGAGCTGAATAATGATTTGGATTCACTACTAAATATGTAATGGTATGGAAGAGAAACTGAAAACCACTATAGAAAAAATCATTCTTTTAGCAAAACAGAACGAGGAGTTTAATTCTGAAATGCGGAGATTGTTTGGAAAAACAATTCCCGCATCCACTATTTCTAGTCAAGTTTCTGTTGCTGGCGATATTGCTGAAATAAGAGCTGCTTTGGAAATAAGGGGTAATCATAGCGTGGATTATGGCTTTGTTAAAGAGCAAAGACTACGCGAACAATTATTTATTGATAATTGGCGAATGGAGAATGCCGCCTTGAATCTTAAAGAGAAAGAAGTTGACAGGTTCTATGTCTTTTGCGTCAATGCTTTTTATCAAATAGAGAATATTGTCAATTACTACTTTTATACATTGTATCCTAATATAAACGACTTGCTTACCGCTGTTGAAGAAGCAACAAAGAATGACAGTGATGGTAAGAAATCTTTTAAGTTCAAACGGGCAACAGGTGATTTTGTTGAAAAAAACGTTGGAGACATTCCGATTTTTTTCAAAATGAATGCTTTATGCAATCTGTTATTCCCCAATGATGTCAATTTAAAGTCAACATTAGGTAGTTTGCGTAAAGTTAGGAATGAAGGTGAACATAGATGTCAGATAATTTGGAATAATAAAGATTCCAGCAACAAACTATATACATTCTTTAATAAGACAAGTTTTAACAATATCCGCATTGTGTTGAAGAAAGTCGTATCTGCTATAAAAGAAAAGATCCAAGCGAAAGCACAAACAAAGAAAAAAGATAATATAACGAGCAAAAAAAGTTATGTAGATCAGAAGGAATATAAATCCACAATACTTTCTTTGATTTCTAAATTGGAAGATATTCAAAAAGCGTATGATGAGGGGAATGTAGAAGAATGTGAGAATCTTTTAGATATAGGGTTTTCTGTTTTAGCAAGTTTTGATGTTGATGACGAAAAAACGCAACTGCTTCAATCACAATTCGAAAAATGGGCGAAGATAATTCTTTGATAATTAAAACTAAATAATGAACAACAAATCAAGAGAAGCATTAAGTAAGTACATTTGCTCACTTGAAGCACGGCTTTATGAGGCGAACTTATTGTTGTTAGGGATAGACGAAACAACAGATATTACATCAAAGCCATACATAGATAGGTTCATATGGAACATGAATAATAAAGCCGGTTGTGATACGATATTGGGATTGCCTTCTGGTTTTGTGGAATTAGACAGACAAACGAATGGTTGGAAAAACGGGGATTTTGTCGTTTTGGCTAGTGAGCAATCATTGAGTAAAACGATCTTTACTATATCGATTGCTAAGTATCTCGCAGTTGACAATCAACTGCCAATAGCCTATTTTTCTTTGGCGCAGGCAGGGGAACATCTTATAGGTCGTTTAGTCTCAAACGTTTCTCAGATTGAATACAAGAAAATACATACAGCCCGATTAGAAAAACAAGAATGGGACAGAGTAGGGAAAGCGATTGAATTGATTTCAAATGCTCCTCTGTACATACAAGACAAATTGGGACTTAGTATTTCTGACATAAAAACAATAGGCCGTTATATGGCTCGAGAAAAAGGAATCAGATTAATCATAATAGACAATTTACAACTTATCAATGTTGGTGATCGGACATATAATAGTCGACAAGAGGAATATGCATATATTAACAGGGAATTGAAGAGTTTGTCGTCTGAGTTGAACATTCCGATTCTTCTGATATGCGAAATGCCGCATCTGCAAATGACAAAAGAGAGTTGTATTGATAGTTGTTTTCTGTTGGAACAGATTCATGAATTTGGCGCTATAGAGCAATACGCTGACATGGTTCTATTTCTTCTACCGCATAAAGAAACTCAGTTTCATAGGGAGTCCGACACAAACACCTGTACAAGTAAAATAGACGTCATGGTGGCTAAATTTCGGAATGGAAGCATACACCCCTTCACGCTTTACTTTCAAAACAAATTCTCAAAGTTTGAGAGTGAGGCAAAGTCGGATAAAGAAAAGCTTAATGATGACATACCTTTTTGACAAATTGTTGAAACGACTTTCTTAGACTGCATGCAGATGATGTAATAGATACTGAAAAATCGCTTTTATACTATTAATGAAATGACGAACAAAATGTTAGGAGCACTGGTAGGCGATATTGTCGGCTCAGTGTATGAATTCAACAATACGAAGGCTACGGACTTCGATTTGTTTACGCCAGAAAGTCGCTTTACTGATGACTCGGTAATGACATTAGCCGTAGCCAAATGGCTGCTAGTGGATGAGAAGCATAGGCCAGAGACGCTAATAATGTGTATGCAAGAATTGGGTAGGCATTATTCATGGGTTGGCTATGGTGGCCACTTTGAAAGGTGGCTTTGGCAGTATAATCCACAACCTTATAATAGCTGGGATAATGGGGTTGGAATGCGTGTCAGTCCTGTCGGTATGTACGCCAAAACCTTAGAACAGGCTCTTGACCTTGCCTATATAACGGCTTCGGTTAGTTAGTCACAACCACCCTGAGGGAGTGAAGGGTGCTCAGGCGATTGCTGCAAGTGTGTTCTTGTGCAAGCAGGGGAAAACAAAACAAGAAATCAAAGAATATGTTGAACAGACGTTTGGCTATGACCTCAATAGGAAGATAGACGATATTCGCCCATCGTACAGTTTTGACGTGTCGTGTCAGGGTAGTGTGCCAGAGTGTATCATTGCCTTCTTGGAGGGAAACTCGTTTGAGGAAGTCATTCGTCTTGCCATTTCACTTGGTGGTGATTCAGACACAATCGCTTGCATGGCCGGAGCCATTGCTGCTTGTATGTATCCCATTCCAGAAGATATGGTGGAGCGATGCAATAATATCCTTACTGCTGATTTAAGAGAAATCAAAGATGTTTTTATCAATCTTATTGAAAAGGGCAACAAAAGGACTATGACAGAAATAACAAAAGCCAATTACAAGGATTACACATCTCTTGACATCATAGCGTTTTCAAGCGCTCACCCTGGAGCCATGGGCGACAGAGGAGCAATTGTCATTGTGACTTCTGACGGTTGTGTCTATCACACAAATCCCTATTACGAGGACATTTCGGAGGAAGAGGCTAACCAAATATGCCCTCCGCTCAAGGATTGTCGGTTTGGCTTGTTCGGTGGTGGCGAGATTCCTGAGGGATGGCGGACGTTTTACATGGGATGCGGAAATCATCTGGTGATAAAAGACAACATATACGCTCAGTTCTTTGCAATCGTCGAAAGAGAAGAAAAACAGGGAAGGGTATTCTTAATTAAGAAGTGGTTGGACATTATGTTTGAAATCATCAATGCAAAGTATAAATAAATACGAAATGAAAGAGATTCAAGCGAAGTTTAAAGAGATGCTACTCTCCACGAATAGGGAGGGTATGGAGGAGATTGTTGTGCGGTTGGAGGAGGCAGGATTCTTCAAGGCACCTGCCAGTACGAAGTTCCACCTGAACTATGAGGGTGGGCTGTTGGAGCACTCGATGAACGTGTGTGATATGGCTTTAGAGCTGTGGGAGCTGATGATTAGGAAGAAAGAGGGATTGGGCGATTCGTTGCCCAAAGAGAGTGTCATCATTGCGGCTCTGCTGCACGATGTGTGCAAGGCCGATGTCTATAAGCCTGCTATCAAAAGGCAGAAGAACGCTTTGGGCATTTGGCATGATGTGCCAGGCTATGATGTAGACTACAGCAATTTCCCTTTGGGGCATGGTGAGAAATCGGTTATCTGGCTCCTACATAACGGGATGAAGCTGACATCCGACGAGATAATTGCCATTCGTTGGCACATGACAGCATGGGACTTGCCTTTCCAATCACCAGAAATGAAGGGTAATCTGAATGCTGCCAGAGAGAGTTGCCCGCTTTTGTCGCTGATTCAAGCAGCTGACGGGCTGGCTGCTCATATATTAGAGAGATAATCACATTTCAAAAAAACGAGAACAAGATGAATATCAATTTTGGAAAATCCATCATTTCGATGGCAGCAGCTATTTTGTTGACGATGTTGCCTAGTTGTCATCCCAGTAAGACTGAACTGACTGGAACGGAGGGGAATGCAGAGGCGAATATAGCGGAAGAAGAGGATTCTTTGTTTATGTTTGACGTCTCCATGCAAGGCAAGAACACCGACGAAATCTTCAGAAACTTGATAGAGCAGACCGAGGAGTTTGACTATTATGATAATGAACGCACCGAGATAACGAGATTGAACTTCTGTGGTGTTCCCTTTGGAATAAATCCAACTATAGAGGAGAAGAATGGAACCACAAGAGTTACAATTATGAATATGATTACCTCACATCAGAGCACGAAAGATTTTGAAGCGATAAAGAAAGCGGTTTCCAAAAGATACGGTGAACCGATAATTGATGATTACGATTGTGGGACGGTCGATTTCGACGAAACCTTTATTGGGCGCACCTGGGATGAAGGGGGCGTGATGATACGCAATTTGCATAGTGAAGAAGGGGGCATGGTGTGCTTTATATATTCATACATCAAATGATGGCACAGGTGGACTGAGTCATCAGGCTTGAAGTTGGGTCAAAGTATTCTTTGCGTAGTGTCAGAAGAAATAGGAGGCTGAAACGCTCCAGGCGTTGGTGTGCGTTTTGGCGTAACGGAACGACTGGTCCTGCAACTGGTTGCCGAGTTCCTGCCAAGTGAAATCGGCGGTTTTGCCAATGGGGATGTTGTAGTTGACGGACACCTCGAAATGGTTGGCAAAGGTGGCGCCGACACCCAAGTTGAAGCTGAGCATGGTCTGTTGCAGCGAGAACTGCTTCAGCTCACCATCGTCGGAGAACCAGTGCTTGATGTCCTTTCCCACGTTGAAGCTGAACTGTGGTCCGCCCAGCAGGAAGATGCCCAGCATCTCGCCGATGCCCGCTCCAAGGCGTGCATCGCCTCGCAGCACCAGGCTCTGCTGCTGAAATTTCTTGTCCTGCACCTCCAGCTCGTGCTGTTCGTAGAGGGCGCTCGCATCGATGGTGACGGGTGCGATGGGCAGCCCTATCTTCAGCGTGGGACCCGCGAAGAATCCCATGCGGTTCGACTCATCCAGCGCGTCGCCGTTGAATGCCATCTGTGCCAGCTGGAAGCCTCCCTTGAGGCCAAAGCGCACCTGCGCATCAGAAGTGAGAAGTGAGAAGCGGGAAGTGAGAAGTATCAAAAGCACCAAAAAAGCACCCCTGAAGCGTCCTGAGAGGAAAGACCCACTCCAAAAGCGCCTTGAGCGGGAATACCCACCCCCAAGGGAGGGGCTGGGGGTGGGTGTTTTAGTGTCTTTCTCGGCGCACGGAGACTCTTGCAGCTGAGCTCGACGATGATGATGATGAGCTGCGCTCGCGCTTGGTTTTCACGCGTGCCGACTTTTCAGTCTTCTTTGCCTTGCTGCCTTTGAGGGCTTTCGGGTCGGCGGTTGCCAGGCTGTCGATGCTGTCTTTCTTGGCCTTGTCGCCAAATAGGTTCTGTCGGAAAGCTTCCAGCTCGGCCTCTATGCGGCGCTGCTCGGCGGTGTATTTCGTGCTGTCTTCGCCCGCAATCTGTGCGAGGGTCTTGCCAAGGCGGTTGGCGGTCTTGTAAATCTTTCCCTTGTATTTGTTCAGGGCGAAGAAGTCGTCGAGGTTCATCATCGCGGCATCGTTGATGTCGCTGGTCTTGATTTGCTGACGGCTGAGGTAGGGTTCCACCTCGCTGTATTTTACCCAGAACAGGGGATACTTGGTGACCGATTCACCGTCGCCGAAGTCGTCTTCCATCATCACGGGGCAGAAGGCGATGGGCTTGATGTGGAACGAGGAGTTGGCCTGGTCGAAGTAGGCGCACTCCTTCAGGTAGTACATCGTGACCTGTGCCGAAGGGATGTCGCTGTTCTCCACTTTCAGCTTACCGCCTTGTTCCTCGTACATGATTCTGTAGTTTTCGAGGATGCTCTTCATGTCGACTTTTGCCGATGCCTCGAGCACCTCGTTGCCGTCGAGGTTGTATTCATAGACGGGTATGTAGCCGTTGAGTGCGAGCCGGAAGACGTAGGTGAAGAGGTTCATGCGCTTTCCCTGCGGCTCCACGGGGTCGTAGAGTCCTGCGTTCTCCTCGTCGTTGAGGTTGATTTCGCGGTAGATGTCGCGGCGCCACACCACGTCTTCGGGCATGTCGAGGGCAGTGGGATACATAATGCGCATGCGGTCGGTCATTCCCCCTTGCTGGTCTTTCTGCTGTGTTTTCGTCTGCTGTGCTGTCCTTCTCTGCGTCGTCTGCTGGGTGCGCTGCGTCGTCTGCTGGGTGCGGCTCTGCTTGGGCTGGGCCTGCGCTTGGCTAATTGATAAATGACAAATGACAAATGACAAACCTATCACCATCATCCATTTATTAGCTATTGTCAACTTAATTGTTTTCATACCATTATCTTATTTTTCATTTATCTTTTAGGACTCAGCCCGTCTACTGCACTTTCACCTCCATGGCGGCGTTGAGCGTTCGCTCGATGCCATCAGGACCGATGGCCGTCACCCCCGAGATGTAGAAGCGGCGACCTCGCGAGAGCTTGCGAATCTGGTCTTTCTGTGCGGCCGAGAAGTTGGCACCGTCGCTGTTGATGGGCTTGGCATTACCCATGTTGTCGAAGAACACGGTCTGGAAGGAGACCACGCGGAAGCTGATGTCGAG
>JAEEGG010004962.1_pt1 | contig 32020 bp, 17 predicted proteins | sample 9134161 | NCBI WGS metagenome assembly JAEEGG01 (sample SAMN16246543, study PRJNA631951) | gut metagenome | biome: gut microbiome; feature: rumen; material: CR-attached | host: Bos | place: Iran: Karaj | collected 2018-10 | reverse complement strand
TGCGCCTGGTGAAGCGTCCGCTCTTACGGTTGTTAAGGATACTCTCCTGCAGGTCGAAGGCATAGCGCATCGATTCGTTGACGAAGCCGAGCTGCCAGAAGGCCTCCATGGTGGGGACGCAGGTCAGGTTGTCGCGCTTCCAGGGCATCAGCAGGCTGTGCATGCCGCGTTGCGAAAACGTGAACATGCGGTTGGCCAGCTGGTCTTCCATTGCCAGGGCAAGGTTGACAGCCGTGGAACTCTGTTCGCTGTTCATGGCCTGGAGGGCTTCGGTGCGATGCTGTTCGGCCTGTCGGATGACGCCTTGCCAGTCGCCCTTGCGTATCAGGTAGTTCTGTTCGAGCAGCGCAACGATGTTCGGATCGTAGTCCTGTTCGTGGTTGAGGAAGGCAATGAGGACTGTGCAGACAAGGATGGGTACGGTGCTCCACCATTCCAGCCCGGACTTCACGCCGCGCGGCTTCAGCTTCTGGTAGCTGATGTACTGGCTAAAGGCATAGAAGGCCACGATGACGGGAATAAGCGCATAACATTGCGACGGGTCCTTCATCAGCATGATGGTGAGGCGATGGTAATTGATGCCGGCAAGCACGGTGGCCCATGGATATTGTGCCATCCAAAGTGTGCGGCAGACGTAAACCCACAGACAAGCGAGAACAAGATGTAGGAGGGTGCGCAGGACGGCCAGCTTCCAACCTTTTTGAACAAACTGTTCGGCACATGCGAGCAGCACCTGCACCGCAAAGGCTGTTCCTGCGAGCCAATAGAGCGGGAGCGAGACCACAAGTTGCGCCCACCATCCTCCTCGGCGAGCCAGCAGAAAGACGGCGAGGCTTAGGAAGATGGATACGGGAAAAGAGAGTAGCAGATCCTGGTCTCCCATTCCCTGAAGCAGGATAAGGGCGGGTATGAACGAAAGGAAATAGGGTGCCCACGTGCATCCCTTGCTTGAGAACGCAAGGCAGGTGAGCCCCTGCAGGGCCATCATCAGCAGGGCAATGACAAGGGCTCCGACGGCAGGATAGTAATAGAACTGCACAAGCAGTTCGCTGAGCCAGTCGGCAAAGCCTCCGGCTACAGCGATGCGTTCAAGGAAATAATCACCCGTGAAAAGAAACAGCTGGTTCTGCTCGTGGAAGGACAAGTATTCGGGATGCAGGAGCCACCAGAACAGAAAGACCAATATTCCTACCAGGAGTGACAGCGCATATTTTATGACTTTATTGCATTTCATGGCTGCAAAGATAGCGCTTTTGGCGTTATCTTCCAAATTTTCATGGGCAAAAAGCTATGGATATTTAGAATTCGTAGCCAATACGGACATCAAAACACTGGAGTGGGATGTTCGTGCCTGTGTCATTGTAGTCCAAATAGAGTAGGATGGCCCCTTTGGAAAGTGGATAGGCTGCACCTATGCCAAAATAGTAGCCGAAAAAGAATTGCTTGTTGTCGATATAATAATATGTTTCAAACAGATTGGCATAGTTTGTGGAAATATTCATCGCCTCGAATTCCTGACCGAATGCGCGGTTGAAGTCTATGCCTGCACGAACGAGCGGTTGTATTTTGAGATCCTTGCCGAAACGATAGGAGGAACCGACCTCAAAATGGAGATCATTTCCAGTTAGCTTGGTATCATAAGTGTTGGATGTGTACATGTTATATGGCAGTGTAACATCATCTTTTTTTATGCCGATTCTTGACCAACTGATGAATCCCTCAACATAAAGACCACTTGCGATACGTGTGAGATTGTAATTGACTCCAATAGACAGTTTAGGCTGAAGGCCTGTCATCGTGAATTCCGTGGAGTTGGTCATTCTTCCTTCTTCGGTCGTGTGTCTTTGATAACTCATGCCACCCATGACCATGAAATGGTAGTTTCTATTCTTCTTGCCACTGCCTATCTGATAGCTGCTTCCCGACGAAGTGAATATTTCGGTGGGTATGCCGCTTTGGAGGTCTTCGTTATATAATCTGACGATTTGTGTCATCGTGGTGCGATTGATCTCCTCTTTCCAAAGTCTTTTGGTTGCCCTGTCGCTGTCGCGAAGCATGTTATAGACAGGAACAAGGCGATTGCGACGCTGTGCTCTGTCGGCGTTGCCCGTCCCGTCTTCTCCATAGAACGTCAATGTTTCCCCATCGTTCTTCTGAAGGATGAACAGGTCGGCATCCATATTGTTGGCAATACGATACAGATTCATGGCGCCGCGCACCAGACATGATGCAAAGAATGTGGAATCACGGCCTTCGATTTTGGTAGTCAGCGTCTTGTAGAAAGCGTTAGCACTGGGGATGCTGTAGCATTCTATTTCCCCGGGTTTGTAGGTGACAAATTCCTGCGTTCCCTCCTTCTTGAAGTCGCATTGGCGGATATTGCGCTGTTCAGCACGATAATCGATGGTGCCGCGCAGGGTATCGTGCTGCAAGGTGATGATATAGCCTTCCTGTGGGTTCACTTGCGCCCATGACGAAAGAAAACTTATAGAGAGCAATAGTGCTGAGAGTGGTTTCTTGATGGTTTTCATAGAGAGTTTGATTTTGTTTATGTAATACATTTGTCATGTGCAAAGATAGCGATTTTGGCATGGAGTTCCAAATAATGTGGCAAAAATGTGAATCCTTGGAGGTTTATTTTGGCCATGTGCAGGAAAAATGTTATCTTTGCAGGCGATTTCTCGGTATTTTCACGTATAATAATTAGTTATTAAATATATGAAGAAGTTGTTTATAGTTGTCGCTGCGCTGACGGGGCTGTCGGTGCTGACGGCATGTCATGGAGGAAGGAACGGAAGGCTTGCCGAAGATGAGTTTGTCATTGAAGGCACACTGCCTGCCGAGCGATACGAGGGAGCGTGGCTCTATATGGTGCCGATGCGTGGACCGGAGCCTAAGCCGGTAGATTCGGTGGCGGTGGCGCGCGACGGGTCCTTCCGATTCAGGGGCAATGTGGAGCAGGTGGCCGTGCTGCGATTGGATTGGCATGTGCGCTACGGTATCCAGGAACTGCTCGTGGTGACTGAGCCGGGTGTGACGCGCGTGCGGCTCGACAGTATCAGTTCGTGTGTGGAGGGTACACCGCAGAACATGTTGTTGCAACAATGGAAGGAACAACAGCAGAACTTTTTTGCAACTCGAGCAAGGATTATCAAGATGAAACAGGAGGGCGTTTCGGAAGACATCTGGAAAGCGATTCAGGACACCTGTGCCATCAATCAGGGAGAGTTTGTTTACAATTTGCTCAAGTCGAACGGGGCAAACACGGCAACCCGATTCATTGGCACAATGCTCAACGGACGCATCGACAGCACACGCCGTGCTGAGCTGAAGGAACTGCTGGTCGATACGACTGACTATACCAGACCCCAGCCTGGATTCAGGAGATAAGAATCCAGAAAGCCTGGAGGCTCTAGGAAAAATATACCCCGCATAGATGGATTTCTATGCGGGGTATTGAATTATCAGGGAACTTTACTTTGCCTTGAACTGCCAGAACGAAGCTTCGCCCCAGTTGCCGAGACTGCCGAAGTCGCCGCCATCGGGATAAACGAGCGTCATGGCACTGTTGGTCATGTAGCAAACCTCGTAGGTGCTTGGCATATTGCCGCCCGAGTTGATCTCGTAGGGCCAGAGGATGGCACCGTTGGAAGATTCGATCTTGAGGTCAGCCAGCTTCCAGGGATTGCCTTCGACGACTTGGAACTCGTATGTGCCGTTGCGGATGGCCTGGCCTGCTGCATTGTAGGAGGTGATTTCGCCGTCCTTCCAGATCATGTAAGCATCCATGCTCTCGTCGCCAGTGACAGTATCACCGCCACGATGGCCGGTCTGGTCGCCAAATTCAGCTTCGGAGGTTACACCCCACCATTTGCCATTGCCAGTAAAGACATCGGCACCATTGCCGCCGCAGTAGCCCATGTTGCCCCAAACGACACCGCCATTGGGACAGTCGGTGTTCCAGGTCCACGCCTTGCCGTTGCCATCGACACCTTCGGCCATGCCTTCGAGGTCGGAGTTGCTGGCGAAGTGCCAGAATGTGGCTTCGCCCCAGTTGCCAAGGCTGCCAAAGTCGCCGCCGTCGGGATAGACGAGACACATCTTGTCAACGGTAAGGTAGCAAACCTCGAAGTTGGTGACATACTTGCCGCCGGCGTTGATCTCGAAGGGCCAGAGCACGCTGTTCTCGCCCGTGACAAGGTTGGCGCACTTCCACGCGCCGTTAGCAATGGCGCTGGCATCGTAGTTCTGGAGCTCGTAGGTGGTCTTGTTGAGGAGCAGACCATCCTTGTCGTATTTCTGGATTTCGCCATCCTCGGTGAATACCATGTAGGCATCGAGGCTTTCCTCACCGGTCAATTGGCCGGAAACGGAATGTCCAAGTTGGCTGGCAAAGCCGCTGGTACCTGCCTCGGCATCGTCTTCGGGACCGGTGACGCCCCACCACTGGCCATTGCCGCTGAGGGCTACATCGGCACCAGAGCCACCGCAGTAGCCCATGTTACCCCAGATGACACCATTGATGGAGGGATCCCACTTCCAGACCTTCTTGCCGGAGTTGGAGGCCATGAGCTTCTCGGACATGGAGAGTTCCTGCTTTACGAAGACGGTGGCAGAATATTCGGCCTGTGCCTTGGAAAGGTCGGAGTTGACTACCTGAACGTAGAACTTCTGGTTGGGGTCGGAGCCACGACCTGGCTGAATGGCGAATGAGCCGCTTGAACCGATGGCGAGCTGGTTTTCAGAGCCGTCGGCCTTGTAGTTGAAAACGCGGACGATGGTGGAGGGATTGGTCGTATATGTAAAGAAGTTGCCATCGGCAGCTACATTACCTGCTGCATCGGTCTGCGTGAAGTTGAAGAAGCCTTGCTGCGAAAGCTGAGAATCGACAACGGCGGTGGGGGTGAAGGAACCACCCTCCTCAACGGGGTCGCAAGCTACCATCAGACTGGCTGCAGCAATGATATATAATGCTTTTTTCATTGTAGTAATCGTTGTTTAGTATTAATATACAGGAGTACCGGTCATGTTGGCATCAGCCTGAGCAGGTCCCCAGCCTGGATTCTGCTTGAGGACGGCTTCGTCGCCGATGTTGGCAATCTGCGTGGGAGGAATGGGGAGGAAGCCGTTGGTCTCGGCATAGCGCTTGGCCCAGCCAGAAGAGGCATGGTGCATGGTGGTCCAGCGGCCGGTGTAGTTCACGCGGCTGCCTTCCTGCTTCTGCAGGGCAACAGCAGCTTCGCAACTTTCGCCACCGTCGATGCCCGACCAGCGACGCAAATCGTTGAAGCGGAGACCTTCGCCGGCAAACTCGAAGCGGCGCTCGTTCTTCATCTGGGCAAGCGAGTAGCTGCCTACAGGATCGAGTTTCGCACGTTCGCGTACCTTGTTCCAGTTGGTGGTGGTTCCGGTGAGCTCCGATTCCATAAGCAGGATGTCGGCATAGCGCATCAGGACGAGGTCGGTGTAGTGGTCACCCTGCATACAGTTGCCATTGTTCTGGGTGGCACCCTCATTTTCACGAAGCACGCTCCAGAAGGTGTATGGACCAGCGGTCTGGTCGTTGTCGGCAGTAGCCTTGGTAGTAATTTCGACAAGCTTCTTGTTGTAGTAGCCTGCGTCTTCGGTGCAGGAGGTGGTGAAGACGAACTTCTCGAGTTCGGCCTGTGCATCGAGAATCGAAGCCTTCTTGCGAGGATCGGAGTCGGGCCATTCGTCCCAAAGATTAGCATTGACGGTACCCTGGCCCCAACCTACGGCGTAGGGGAAGGTGTGGCTGTTGCCGTTGGCATTACCTGCGCCATCGTCGTCGCAGCGGAGCGAGCAGTAGAGGCTCAGCTGGTTGATGAAGCCCATTGAGATGGTGCCGTTCCAGGAAGCGCAGTTGCTGAACTGAATTTGGAACACCTGTTCGGAGTTGCCATTGCCAGCCCAGAACTTGTTATTGGCAGCAAGATCCTGAACAAAGTCATAGTCGGGAGCAGTGAGGTTGTTGCTGTAGGTCCAGAGCATACGATAATCCTCAACGAGCGAATAGAATCCGGAGCTGATAGTGGCCTGCAGGGCTTTTACTACATCGTCCTTGCTGATGGAGGTGAAAGCATAGCCTTCGGGAGCGGTGATGTCGCCGATGGAACCTGAAACGTCAGCTACCTTGTTGTAGAAGCCCTCGTAGAACATATAGGCACGAGCCAGGAAGCCGGCAGCAGTGCCCTTGGTGGCATGGCCATCGCCCTGGGTGGTAGCCCCGAACTGCATGAGGTTGTAGGCGGTCAGGAAGTCAGCGATGATGTGAGGATAGATCTCGTCCTTGGCAGAAACCTGTGGACAGGGATCGGGGGCGGCAGGAGCCCAGTAGGCGGGGATGTCGCCGAAGAACTGGGAACCCCAGAGGTAGAACAGGCCGCGCATGAAATAGGCCTCACCCATGAGCTGGTTGCGTGTGTTCTCCTCGATGGAAGCAAGCACGCTTTCATCCGTGTAAATGATAGAGTTGGCGCGGGCAATGCCGACGAAGGTGTTGTGCCAGGCATTGTCATAGAGTCCGTCCTTGTTGGTCATGATGTGACCTACGGCATGAGCCTCGACGTCACCCGTACCGCCTGCGCCGTTGCAGTCGTCGGACATGAGGTTATAGACCAGGTAGGGGTTCTCGAGAGGAGAAGTGCAGAACTGGTTCATAACGCCATAAAGGGCGGCAATTTGCTTGTTCAGGTCATTGGGGCTGTGGGGGAAGTTGCCGGAGTTGGCACCAGTATAGTTTACCGAGTCGAGCGCGTCATCGCAGGCACTGAATGCGAGGCAGGCGGCTGCGGCCAGCATAATGAATTTTTTCATATCTTTAATCTAATTATTAATTCAAATTACTAATAATATCGTATCATTCAGTCTAACCAATAATTAGAACTTGATGTTGACACCCACGAGATAGGTGCGGGCAGATGGGTAGAGACCTACGTCGATACCCGAGATCCAGTTGCCGTTGCCATTACCACCGTTCGAACCGATTTCAGGATCGACGCCGGTATAGCCGGTGAAGGTGTAAAGATTCTGGGCCTGTGCATAGACGCGGAGCTGGCTGAATGGACAAGCCTTCCATACTTTCTTGACGTCGTAGCCGATGGTTACGTTCTGAATCTTGAAGTAGTCGGCATCCTGCATATAGAGAGGCGATACCCACTGGTTGGCCTCGCCGCCTACGGTATAGCGAGGACGGCAGTTGTTGGTGCCTTCGCCTGTCCAGCGATCGAATACATCGGTAGTATATTGTACGTATGGGTTAGCAAGAAGTGCGGTGCGGTAGCACTGGAGTACCTGCTGGCCAAATGCGCCTGCGCCCTGAACGGCGAAGTCGAGACCCTTCCAGGAGAAGCCGATGTTGGCACCGATGGTCACGTCGGGGTTCGGGTTGCCGATTTCGTGACGGTCGCCACCATCCTCAACCTCGGCATAGACAATAGAGCCATCGCCATTGTAGTCGTCCCAGATGGGATCGCCGGGCTGGGCATTGCCAAGCACGGCCTTGCCGGCTGCACGGGCTGCATCGATTTCGCCCTGGTTCTGCCAAATGCCGCTATAGGTCATGCCGCTGAAGTAACCGATGGGGTGACCTTCCTTCACGAGAGCAGCATAGCCGGAGTTCTCGAAGATAGCATCGCCTACTTCCTGGCCCATGGTGCCGGAAGCAGTGCCGAGCTGCTTCACTTCGTTCTTGTTGGTGGCAATGTTGAAGTTGACATGATACTGGAAGTCCTTGCCGATGTTGTCGTTCCAGGTAAGGGCTACCTCGAAGCCGGTGTTGGTCACCTTGCCGCCGTTGATGACGGAGGGAGCCTCATAACCGAAGACGTCGATGAGAGGAGCATCGATGATCCAGTCCTTGGTGTCCTTCTGATACCAGTCGAATGCAACGCCGAGACGGCTGTTCAGGAAGCGGGCATCGAAGCCAAGGTCGAGCTGCTGAGAGGTCTCCCAGCTCAGATCGGGATTCGGCTGGTTGTAGGCGTAGGCACCGGTGACATACTTGCCATTGACGGTGTAGCTGGGATCGCTTGAGAACTTGTAGCCGTAGTCAGCATAGCCTGTGGGCGAGAAGTAGATGTTCGAGAGATAAGGGAACGAACGAGGTACATTGCAGTTACCGTTCTGGCCCCAGCTGCCACGAATCTTGAAGAAGTCCATGAAGCGGGTGACAGGCTCAGCCCACTTCTCGTTGGTGACTACCCAACCGGCAGAAACCGAGGGGAAATAGCCCGAACGCTTGCTATCAGCAAAGTTGTACGAAGCGTCACGACGAGCAATGAGGGTGAGCATGTACTTCTCCTTGTAGTTGTAGTTGATACGACCGAAGAAGGAGAGGAGGGAAACCTGGTGCTTGAAGTCACCGCCACTGAAGCCGGTGATGTCGTCCTTGGTCTCGTAGTTGCTCATCATGGCGTAGTCCCAACCGTTGAGGAGGAGGGAGCCGGCAGCTGAAGAGCTGGTGGAGAGGTTGACGCTCATGTTCTGGCTGAAGAGACTCTGCTCCATCGACTGGCCGACCATGACGTCAATGTGATGTCCGCTGAGATCGGGAAGAGTATAGGAGAGCGTGTGCTCGAGGGTGAGGGAGCCACCCTGGTTTTCGCTCTGCGAGGTCTGGTAGGAGTCGCCCGAGCTGGTGTTGCTGACGCTGAATGGCTGGGTGAAGCTGCGCGAGTGCGAAGCGCTGAAGCCGGTGTTCATGGAACCACGCCACTTGAGGTTCTTGATGGGCTCGATTTCGAGATAGAAGGTAGCGCCAACGCCAAAGTCGCGGTTCTTGTTGATGCCTCCGAACTGGCCATTGTAGAGACCATTGAGCGGGTTGCCGTAGATCATGGTGCTGTAGCCGGCGCCTGCGGTGTTGTAGCCGAGGAGGTTGCCTTCCTCGTCAAATGGCATTACAAGCGGAGAAGCAGAATAGGCACCCTGCATGATGTTCCAGTAGCCGTTGCTCTCGGCGAGGGAGTGTCCGTTGTGGTACCAGTAGGAGAGGTTTTCGCCTATCTTGACAACGTCGCGACCCGAATCGGTGCGGTAGATGACGTGGTCGGAGTTGATGCGACCGCCAAAACGCTCGTAGTTGGAGGCCTTCTCGCCACCCATGATACCATTCTGCTTGGAGTAAGAGAGGCTCACTGAGAACTTCGAACGGTCGGTGCCACCCGTCAGGTTGAGGGCGTGGCTGTGCTGGAGGGCATTCTCGTTGCGGTATTCCTCAAACCAGTCGGTGCCTTCCCATCCGGCATTCACCTTATCGACGATAGCCTGAGGAACGATGGTGTTCCATACTGGAGCAGCGCCGGTGTAGTTGAACATCGTCTCGTTGATGACCTGCATGTATTCCTTTGCAGTGAGGGTGTTGGGGCGCTTGTAGGGGTTCGACCAGCCTACATAGCCGTCGTACTGAACGGAAACCTTGCCGGCCTTGCCCTGCTTGGTGGTCACGAGAATAACGCCGTTGGCGGCACGTGCACCGTAGATGGCAGCGGAGGCAGCATCCTTCAGGACGTCGATGCTCTCGATTTCGTTGGGGTTAAGACCATTGAGGCCGTTGTCGGCCGTGCCGGCGTTCACGCCGTCGATGATAAGGAGTGGTGAAGAACCGTTGACGGTACCGAGACCACGGACGTTCACCTTGAAGCCCTGGCCAGGCTGGGTGGAGCTCTGGGTGATGTTCACACCAGGTGTAGTAGCCTGCATGGCGGTCAGCGCATTGCTGGTGTTCAGCTTGGCGATGTCCTCGCCCTTCACCTGTACGGTGGCACCCGTAACGAGTTTCTTCTTCTGTGTGCCGTAACCCACTACAACTACATCTTCGAGAGACTGGCTGTCCTCACGAAGGGTGATGGTCATGCCGGGAGCGGCTTTGACTGACTCGGACACATAGCCGATGAAGCTGATCTCGAGGTCAGATCCAACGGGAGTATCCAATGAGAACTGGCCGTCGATGTCGGTGACGGCACCATTGGTAGTACCTTTGACACGAACGTTGGCACCGATGACGGGATCGCCAAATTCGTCAACAACTGTACCGGTAATCTTCTGGCTCTGTGCCTCGGCAGTCTGCATCAGGCTGGGGGCGAAGAAACCAGGAGCACCACTTACAAGCAACAGGGTGAGACCTGCTGCGAGCCAAGAGTTTCTTGTTTTGCTCATTGATTGGTAGATTTAGTTAAATATGTTAGTTTGTGATGATATGCGTGTGACCGTTGGATGAGCTTCATTCATTGTGTGTACATGAAGTGAGGACACAATAAACCCAAAAAATCGTTGCAAAGATAGATTTTTTCCAAACAAGGTTGATAAAAGACTTTGAATTTAACATTTTGTTTTAACACTTTTAACAATTTTGCAAAGAGTGTGCAAATTTATTGTCAAAATAATACAATTTGGAATATATAAATATCAACCTATGGAACAAATTTTCACTGTAGATGGGAAGATGTCGATGCATTGCAATATGTGTTAGAAATTGTTGTACCGAGCATCGGTGGCGGGGATGATGGCGATACACTCCATTTCGATGAGCCAGGCGGGGCGGCAGACGGGGGCAAGAGTGATGACGCGGGGTGTTTCGGGCAGTCGTTCGTCGAGATACCGGCTGACGAGGTGATAGTCTGCCACATCGCGCAGATAGACGATGGATTGTACAATATCGTCCAGCGTGGCACCTCCTTCCTGGAGCAGGGTTTCGATATTCTCGAGCATACGGGCAGCCTGTGCCTTGACGTCGCCGAGGTGGATGACTTCGCCGCGATTGTTGATGCTGGCCGTGCCGCTGATGAGCAGATGCCGTCGGTCGCCGTATTGGATGGCTGTGCCACGTTCGAAGGTTACGCCATACTGGTAGGTGGGATTGAGGTGAGTAGGTGCGTAGAGATAACGCTGCTGTTCGGGACGAAGACCCTGTGCGGCATAGGCATCCATCTGCACGCGACTTTGCGTCTGGATGGGTTGCCCGCCAATGCCTGTGCTGGCGATGTAGTGTGTGTCGGGCGTCAGACGCTGCATGGTGAAGTTGTTGCAGCGTGCCTCGACCATGCCCTTGTAGTTGGTATCGACATCACGGATGAAAAACCAGGTGCGCAGACAGTTGTCAGCGAGGTTGAGGTCGGTGTGGCGCAGCTGTGTCTCATAACCTTCGAGAATCTCTCGCGTCTGGGTATTGGAACCGCCCGTGGTCGATTGCCAGTTGGTGCTCCAGTAGTGGCTGTAGCCGTTGTGCGAGGTGGCGGTGAGATTTTCGGCATAGGAGACCTGCAGACCTTCGGTCATATAGATCCAAAGTGCAATCTTGGAGCCGTCGAGGGGCGGTTGCCCGATCATCGAGATGGCGCCCTTGTCGTTTCCTTCTCGCTGGAGCTGGGCCTGCAGGACGGGAGCCTGGTTGGCGATGTCGCTGAGCAGATAGCGTCGCATGATGACCTTGGCGTCCGGGTATTTTTCGAGTAACAGGGAATAGGCTTTCTGAATCTGTCCCATCTGTTTCTCGAAACCTCCGATGTCATTGTGTGCGTGTAGGATAATGTGTCGTTCGCTGGAGCCGTGTGTTGGGGAGAAGGTGGCCATTTGTGCCCAGACTCTCAGCTGATCAAAAGCTATTGTTTCTTTCTGCATGTTGTTTATTTTCTCCATCGTGCGAACCATTCCCACATGGTGGGGTTCCAGATGTCGTAGTTGACGTGGTGACCATAGTCACGGAAGATGCGGTATTGCTTGGGAGTACGTACAAGATTATAGCCCGAGAAATTGGTATGAGGCGGGCAGGTGGGGTCCTGCAGGCCGATGGCCATATAGACCGGGCATTCGATCCAACGAGCCAGATTCTTGATGTCGAAGTAACTCATCACACGCAGCATCTCAGCGTTGCTCATGCCGAGAGCATGTTGTTTGGTTTCGATGGGTTCGGCTGGCCAGCGCACAATCTGGAAGTAGTCGGGGAAGTCGCTCATGAAGGTGATATAGACGGCGGCTGCGGTGATACGATGGTCGAGGGCCGCAACGGCCATGCTGCAGGCACCACCCTGGCTGCCACCTTCGACGAAGATGTTGCGGGTGTCGGCCTGAGGCAGGGTGCAGAGGTAGTCGATGCCACGGATGCAGTCAAGATAGGCTCCGCGATAGTAATACGTGTCGGGACTTTCAAGACCATATTGAATCCAGTCGCCATAGCGGTTGTTGGGCTTGTTCTGGCCCTGTCCGCGCACGCTGACGATGGCCTCGATATATTCCTGGCCTTCCACGTCGAGGTCCCAGATGTCGCTGCTGTATCCCAAGAAGAGCACATGCATGGGGAAACGTGCATTCTTGTTGCGGGTGACGGGTACGGTGTAGAAGACCTGTACCGTATCGTTGTCGATGCTGAGCACCTTGGCCGAATATACCTTCTTGCGGGGAGAGCTCTTTTCCTTCAACTCCTTCACCTGAGGCTGGAGAGGCACGGCGGCAAGTTCGGCGAGCGCCTTGTCCCAGAATGCCTGGAAGTCGGGTTGCGCGTCGGGCAGAGAAACGATATTCTCAGGTTCGTAGCCGATGGTGTAGAATGACTTGTGTCCCTGTCCGCCCCATTGCTCGTAAGCATTATCGACGATGTTTTGACCGCCGGCTTCAACAAAGACGTGGTAGAAGCCAGGTGTGGCAATGCAGGGATTGAAGCACAGGTGGGCGCTGTCACCCTTCGCAAGATTGACACTCTGCGAAATCACGCAGACGGGAAGCCCTGTGTCGGTGGTGATGCGCACGGTGATGTTGGTATTCAACGGATTCAGCAGTGAATCCTTTACCGTGAATGTCAGTTCGGGTGTTTCGGGAGCATACCATACCCAGTCGTCACCTTCGAGCGTTACTTTGGGCTGCGCCTGTAAGGCCAATGAGAGCAGGCCTAAACTTAGTGTTAAGAATTTTTTCATATCTTTTTTATCAAGAATTTTAGAATTATCGAATTACTTATTCGTAATACAATCAAAGTTATTCGATGATTCGTGATGAAATCATTTATTTCTTGATTTCCGTGTTGAGCTCCTTGATCATACGGAGCGTGGTGGTGTCGGAGGCAAAGACGGAGTTGAGGCCCTGTTCCTCCTGGGCCGGGTCGCAGACATAGTCGTCATAGGGCTGCCAGATGACGTGCTTTACGTTGGCACGGCCTCCCCAACCCCAGAAGTTGCAGCCTGCTATCATGCCGGAATCGCGGATGATGGAGAATACGTAGCGATAATAGGCATCGCGGCCCTGAGTGGGCGAACCGGGTGTGAAGACAAAGCGGTCGCGCGGATAGCCAAACTCCTCGAGCACAATGGGGCGGCCAGCGGCACTCATATACTTGTGCGCGTTCCTTATATAATCTAATGTGGAGTCACAGGCGGCCTGCACACGTTCGACGATGGGGTCGGGTGTGTCTTCGGCGATGGTCTTGTCGGCATCGTAGTTCTGGTTGAACTGTCCGAGCCAGCCCCAGTTGTTGGGCCAGATGTGGATGCAGGCATAGTCGATGTTCGGCAGGGTGTGGATGGCATTGAAGAGGGCGTAATCATCCTGACAGCCGTGATAGCCTTCGGAGCCAGTGGTAACAAGGTGGTTGGGGTCGAGGCTCTTGATGAGGCTCGACTGCTCGTCGATCCACTCGACGAACTTCGCCTTGTGGAGCGAGTCGTCGGCAAAGCAACGTGGTTCGTTGGCAATCTCCCAGGCCATGAGGGCGGGAGACTCGGTGTAAGGCTTGCCGGTGACGGTGTTGGTGCGGCCTACGATAAAGCGCACGTGATTAGCAGCCAATGCCTTGGCCGAATCGTTGAGGACGAAAGCCGAGACATACTGCATATATTCCCACCAGCCGTCGTAACTGGGCACAGGCGTGCGGTCGAAGTGCACCATCTTGCCGGGCTCTTTCGAACTCATCACGTCGCCCGTATAGCCCACCCAGTCGAGGTAGGCACCATAGCCGCCCGACCATTCCCAGGCATTGTTGAAATAAAGGACGGCCTTCATCTGACGCTTCTCGAGCTCATACATCATGTAGTCGAGACCTTCGAGAATGGTGTCGTTATAGACGCCAGGTTCAGATTGGAGCTTGGGGTAGATGTGCGAAGGGATTCCTTCGCGGCCATCACCGCCGATGAGGACGCGGACATTGTCGATGCCGACGGCCTTCATGTCGTCAAGTTCCTGGACGAGACGTTCGCGGTTGCCGCCCAATCCTGTAGAACCGAGGATGGCGCCATACCAGAAGTTGGTGCCCACATAGCGATATTCCTTGCCACCTTGGTAGAACTTGCCGTTGCGGACTGTGACGAAGGGAGATTCCTCCTGCGTTTTAGTGCACGAGACAAGGAGGGCGAGGAGGGAGAAAAAGAGGATGGATTTTTTCATTTATCGGGTTTCGGAAATTTCGGAGTTTTCGGAATAGTCGGAATTTCGGGATATCGGGATATCGTTATTCCGGGATACCGAAATTCCGAAATTACGGAATTAAAAATTAGTTGTAAAAGGCACGACAGGCAGGCCGTAGCAGTCGTGGAGCTGATTGGTGGTGAAGTTGTGATAGTTGTAGCGCACGTTCTTCACTTCGCCGGCGTCGGGGCAGACGAGCTTCAGGAAACAGCCTCCATATTCGGGGTCACTCCAACCGTTTTCGGCCCAGACGATGGCCTTGTGCCAAACGCCGTCGGCGCCGGCTGCCTCAAAGCCTTCGATGTTGAACATCCGATCAACGCCATCGATGAGATTGCTGAAGTAGAGGCACACGACTTTTCCCTTATCATTGGCATTGGCTGCCAGGGCCGAGCCGGCCACAAAGTTGAGGAATTTGTTGTCAACCTCGATAGTCTTCATGCGTTCGAACTCGGGTGCTTCGGCATGGATGCCCTCGATGCCATAGTCGCGCGTGGCGGCCATATAGGCGAGGCGTTGTCCGATTTCCTTCTTGCGGCAACCATGGATCTGCTCGGCCTCGTAGGGAAGGATCAGGTCGGTGGTCGAAACGCAACCGCTGTTCTCGAGTTCGTGGGCAATCTGATGCTGTGCGGCACGGAAGTCTGCGCAATTGGTGCCATTCACATCACCATAACTGTAGCCTGGTAGTTCGACCGTGTACATGGGCAACGAATCGTCACCCTGACGCCACATCTTGCGCCAAAGGCGTGTCATGGTCTTGAAACGTTCAACGTATTCCTTTTCGCGACCTACGTTCGATTCGCCCTGGTTCCAAAGGAAGCCCTTTATGGTGTAGCCGGCCAAGGGATGGAGCATACCGTTGAACATCACCATCTTGCGGTGATAGTCCGTTTGGTCCATGGGGGTGAGTCCGTCGGGATAGGTGAGGAGGATTTCCTTGGGCAACCAGCCTTCGACGCAGCTGCCGCCCCATGAGCAATTGATGATGCCCACGGGAACGTCGAGGATGTCGGTCAAGGTTTGTGCAAAGAAATAACCGCAGGCCGAGAAGTTGACCGCATTCTTCGGTTCGCACACCTTCCAGCCTCCGGGTACACGATCCTGGGGCTCCAAAGCATCCTTTTTGTCGATGGTGGCTACGCGTATGCTGCGGCGATAGCGTCCCGAAAGGGCAATCTCCTCGTTGGCTCCGCGAACGGGGCAGTTCCAGAACCCCTTGAGAGGCATCTCCATGTTCGACTGCCCGGAGCAGAACCACACTTCGCCGATGAGCACGTTTTCGATTCGACGAGTCTCGCCGTCGCCCTTGATGGTGAGGCTCTGCGGGTCGTAGGATGCAGCGGGCGTCGAGACTTGCAGCTCCCATCGTCCCGTCTGCTTGTCGGCGGTGGCCCGATAGGTCTGGGTGTCCCAGGAGGTTGTTACTTCGACGGTAGAGCCGTTTTTTGCCCATCCCCAGAGGCGGGCTTGGGTCTGCTGCTGCAGCATCATGTCATTGCCGATGATCTCGGGGAGTTCGAGGGCCTGGGCTCCCAAAAAACTGGCAAATAGGATGGCAATTGCCAAAACTTTCGTCTTCATGTTTTTGTGTTTTAGACAAATATCTTGTTCTTATGGTAATTCTCGCGGAACTGGGTAGGAGAACAACCCTTGCGCTTCTTGAAGATGCGGTTGAAGTTCGACACGTTGTTGAAGCCCGAATCGTAGCAGATTTCGACCACAGACGTTGTGGTATCGACGAGCTGGCGGGCAGCATAGCCCAGCCGGATGTCGATGATGTAGTCCGAGAGGGTGCGCCCCGTTCTCACCTTGAAGAATCGGCTGAAGGCTGTCGGCGTCATGCCGGCCAGTTCGGCCACGGTGCCAAGGCGTATCTCATCCTTGAAGTGCTCGTCGATGTACTCCTCCACCTTGCGCACACGGCGGCTGTCGGCTGTTGATTTCACCGAAGCGAACGACGAGGAAGCCAGCAGGTGGAAGTCATCTTCGAGCGAAAGCTGGTAGAGAATGTCAAGCAGTTTCAGCACGCGAGGAAAGCCCGGCTTCTCCGACGAAAGCTTGTCCAGCTTGTTGAAGACGCGCATGATGGCAGGCAGGCCGAAGCATACACCGCGTTTGGCATGTTCGAAAAGCCTGGCCAGCGAAGCCATCTGACTCTTGGCAAGGAATGATTCGCCCAGCAGGTCGGGCGAGAACTGGATCACGAACTCGCGCACCTTCTTGCCTGCCGCCACATCGACCAGCACTTCGTCGGGGTGCTGTTCCCAGGCATGCTCCAGGTTGCTCCCGATCAGTACCAGGTCGTATTGTCCGCAGATTTCGATGGAGTCGCCCACCACACGGTGTACGCCCGTGCAGTTCTCCATAAACGTGAGTTCCACCTCTTCATGCTTGTGAAGCGGGTAGTCATAATGATCTTTCTTGTGGTCCATCACGTAGAAGCTGTCGTGCTCGGTGAGTGGAGTGATTTCGGTGATGATTTTTTCCATGATACGCTTCCTTAATTACTCTAAATGCGGGGCAAATATAAACGAATTCTTCGAATTTCGCAAATTATTGGCATGAATTTGTTGCAAAAAAGTGTTATTAGAAGCTATTTTGTCAAAAAAGTATCAATTTTTTGTTGCGTTTTTTGATAATTCCAAAAAATCTGGCTACCTTTGTCGCGTTTTTTTCAAATTTCAATTATGTAACCAAAAATTTATGATAATTCACGATAATTCGTGTTGAAAAAGAAATCAATATGAAGTTAGGATTCGACAACGACAAGTACATCCGCATCCAGTCGGAGCACATCAAGGAGCGCATCGCGCACTTCGAAGGCAAGCTCTACCTCGAACTGGGCGGCAAGCTCTTCGACGACCATCATGCCTCGCGCGTTCTGCCCGGATTCCAGCCCGACAGCAAGCTGCGCATGCTCAGCCAGCTCGCCGATTCGGCCGAAATCATCATAGTCATCAGCGCTACCGACATCGAGAAGAACAAGGTGCGCGCCGACCTCGGCATCACCTACGACGAGGACGTGCTTCGCCTGCGCAGCGAGTTCGAAGGTCGCGGCTTCTACGTGGGCGGCGTGGTCATCACCCACTACAACGGCCAGGCCAGCGCCAAGGCATTCCGCGAACGTCTCGAGCGCATGGGCATCAGTACCCACTACCAGTACTTCATCGAAGGATATCCGCGCAACGTCGATGTCATCGCTTCGCCCGAAGGCTTCGGTCGCAACGAATACTTCCAGACCACGCGTCCTCTTGTCATCGTCACCGCTCCGGGTCCCGGCAGCGGAAAGATGGCGGTCTGCCTTTCGCAGCTCTACAATGAGGCACAGCATGGCGTGCGGGCCGGATATGCCAAGTTCGAGACCTTCCCTGTCTGGAACCTGCCCCTCAAGCACCCTGTCAACATCGCCTACGAAGCAGCCACCGCCGACCTCGGCGACGTTAATATGATTGATCCCTTCCACCTCGAAGCCTACGGCAAGATGGCGGTCAACTACAATCGCGACGTCGAGATCTTCCCCGTGCTCAATGCACTCTTCGAAGGCATCTACGGCTCGTCACCCTACAAGTCGCCCACCGATATGGGCGTCAACATGGTGGGCTTCTGCATCAGCGACGACGAAGTATGCGCCCGGGCTTCGAAGGACGAGATCGTGCGCCGCTATTTCGCCGCTCTCGGCAAATATGCCCAGGGACTGACTGACGATACCGAAGTCTCGAAGATTGCCCTGCTGATGAAGCAGGCGCGCATCGATACCGATTTCCGCCACACCGTACCCGCAGCCCGCCAGCGCAAGGAGGAGAGCGGCCACACCAGCATTGCCCTCGAGCTGCCCAATCATCAGATCATCACCGCCCACAGCAGCTCTCTGCTCGGCTGCTCGGCAGCCCTGTTGCTCAACGTGACCAAGCATCTGGCGGGCATTGACCACGAGATCAACCTCATCCCGCAGACCATGATCGAACCCATCCAGAAGATGAAGTTCGAATACCTGCAGGGTCGCAACGTGCGCCTGCATGCCGACGAAGTGCTGGTGGCCCTCTCGATGCTCAGCGTGAGCGACCCCAACTGTCGTCGTGCCCTCGAGACGTTGCCCCTGCTGCGTGGCTGCCAGGTGCATGCTACCGTGCTGCTCAGCGAAGTCGATCGTACCATCTTCAAGAAGCTCGGTATCGACGTCACCTGCGATCCGGTGGCGAAGTAATACGATGAGGCTTTTTCTTAACACGAATTATCATGAATTTAACATGAATTATTAGTTATCAAAGTAGGTCAATAGACACACATACTGAAAAATTAATGATAATTCGCGATAATTCGTGTTAATAATGAAATATGAAGTGAAAAACTATTCCGGCTACGTGTTCGCAGCGCTCGCGGCAGCGTCCTACGGCACCAATCCCATTTTTGCCAAGCCGCTGTATGCCGACGGGATGAATCCCGACTCGGTGCTCCTGTTTCGCTATGCTTTCGGCATCGCGTTGCTTGGCCTGCTGATGATCTGGAACGGATGGCGGCGTCACAACCTGAAGACGGCCTTCCGCGTCAATCGTCATTCCTTGCCGCAACTTGTCATCCTCGGCATCCTTATGGCGCTGTCGTCGCTCACGCTTTTTCTGAGTTACAACTACATGCCCGTCGGCATCGCCTCCACGCTGCTCTTCACCTATCCCATCCTGGTTGCCGTCATCATGACGCTCATCTACCACGAACGGATGTCGTGGCTTGTGGTGGTTTGTCTCCTGCTTGCGTGTACGGGCATAGGGCTGCTGTGTGAGCAGGGGGAGACCCCTCTTAACCCCTCAAACCCCTCAAACCCCTTCCTGATTGGTGCCTTGCTGGTTTTTCTATCCTCGCTGTCCTATGCCATCTATCTGGTGGGGCTTAACAAGACGCGTGTGCGCACCATTGCATCGATGCCAGCTACGTTCTATGTGCTTTGTTTCGGATTGTTGCTCTTCGTTTGGCGTGTGGGCATGAACAGCCCCTTCACGTTGCCCGAACAGGGGTTGATGTGGCTCAATCTGGTTGCCCTTGGCCTGTTGCCCACGGTGGTGAGCCTGATATTCACCGCTATGGCCATCCAGCGCATCGGCAGCACGCAGACAGCCCTCTTTGGAGCCCTCGAACCCGTCACTGCCGTGGTGCTTGGCATCATCTTCTTGGGCGAAAGCCTCAATCTGCGCGAACTCGTTGGCATGGCGCTAATCTTCGTTTCGGTAACCCTTGTGGTCAATCGAAGGAAGTAGGTGTGCTTATCGAACGACTCGGATTTGTCCTTTCGCGATGTAGAAGCCTCGCAAAGGAGAAGTGATGCGACGTCCCATCAGGTCGTGCATCCCATCGGGCATGCGCTCCTGCTGCAACGTGTCAGGAGCAACCTCCTCGATGCCGCTCTCGGTCGCTGCAGGCGTGGTTACCGTCTGCTCGGTCGAAGGCTGCGAATTGCGCAGAGGTTCGTCATCGAGGGCTGTGATCCAGTAGTGATAGGTGCGCTGAGGAACGAGGCCCGTCACGGTGTAGCGCAGCTCAAGGGATGAAGCCGCCGCATCGTCGGGCGTGGGGGCGATGCTGTCGATGCTCCAGGCGGCGGGGCCCAGTTCGAGCATCGTGAGGCTGTCGTGCAACCCCATGGCAACGCGCAGCTCGTCGAGATAAAGGCGCTCCTTGTTCGTCTCAATGCGGAAAGCGACAGCTTCGGCCGCGTCGTCGAAGTGCAGCGTATGCGTCAGGAGGGTGCGGTCGGCCTTGAGTGTGGTGTCAGCGAGGGCATTGAGGTCGGCGTCGAGCATCGTGACGGTGTAGTTCACCGACTTGCCGGGGTAGGCCGAAGCCGTATATTGCAGCGTGATCTGCCTCGTTTCGTCCTGCAAGGGCCGCGTCGCGAGGAGGGGCGTCCGTAGTGTTCCGTCCTGTCCATACGCACCGATGCGAAGGTAGCCGCCAGCCTCGTACAGGCCTGCGCCGCTCCACCCCGAAGTCTGCATGTAGTCGTCGATTTCGGTCGATATGTCCGTGCTGCCGGCCGTGGGGTAGTTGCCCGATTCGCAACGTGCAAAATCCTCGGTCAGCAGCAGGGGATTGAGCGAGTCGGGCAGTTCTTCGAGCAGGTCGATGCGGTAGGCTATGGCTTCTTCGACAGGCAGCCAGACGGCGGTGAACGACGTGTCGGTGAGTTCGATGGCGTCCAGTGCCACGGGGCGCTCGAGGCGGTCGCGCATGAAGCGCAGCGAGATGTTGCCGTCGGCCTCCTGCCGGATCCGATCCACGCCGCGTTCCGTTGGCGTCTTGTCCCAGGCCAGGCTGTTGGGCTTCGAGTAGTCGGTGAAACGGTTGTTTGTCTCGGTCGGGTAGAGGTCGGTTTCGGGACGCGAACCCTGCGAACCGTCGGCCTCCTTCAGATCGACGCGCGGATGCATGCCCGCGTTGACCGTATTGTTGCGCCAGGCGCTCACCTCGTAGTCGATGTGGGTGATCATCAGGCCTCGGGCGGGGTGATGGGCGTCCCAGCCCTGTTGCTGATGATTCTCGAGGATAAAGTATTCGCCGTTGCCTTCCGTACGGGTTCGGATGCGGTAGGCGGAGCGGCTCTCGTTGATTTCCGGAACGACCAGGCTGTCGGCAGGTGCGTCGAGGTCGGTCAGGTCGATCCATCCCAGGCTATATCGTTCCAGGGCGGTGTAGGAGGGCGGTGTGCGCGAATGGTTGTTGTAGCTCCCTATGTCCATGATGTCCCACTCGCCCAGTTGCACCCTTCCCGAACCCGCGGTGTCGTAGAGGTCGGGCAGTCCGAGCACGTGGCCGAATTCGTGGCAAAGGGCGCCGATGCCGTCAATCTGGTTGCCCGCGGTTCCCCGCAGTTCGCAACTGCATGCATAGAGGTCGAATGTCTTGCCGTCGAGTTCGAGGCTTTTGCCGTGATAGCCCAGATGCGACATGTGAGGCCAGATGGTCGAGGGTGGGGCACCATAGTTCTCGCCGTAGCCTGCATAGAGGATAAACACGAAATCGACCGATCCGTCGTCGTCGAAGTCATAGCGGCTGAAATCGACGCCCAGGCTGTCGTGGGCCAGATTGCAGGCATCGATCACCATCTGCTCGGGATTCCTGTCCTCCCCTTGTCGCGTATTTGCTCCATAGAAACTTTCCTTTTGGGGCAGTCCAACGGGGCCGATTACATCGAAACGGGGCGTAAAGACGCCATACGACTGGCTGATGAAGAAATCGCGTGCCGAGCCTGTCGCGCCGTCATCCGAAAAGCCTTCCTCGTTGAGTTGGCGCGTATAGCGCAAACTGTCGTGACCGGCCTTGAACTTGACATCCTCGAATTCGACCAGGACGACAAGCCCACGCACGTCGCCCACGGTGGGGAAGTTTGTGATGCGTCCGATGTCGTCGCCCTGTGTCGCCAGTGATGTCGCCTTGGCACGGGCTGAGAAGGTGGCACTCTTCGAATCCAGCATTTGTTTTCGACGAGCCTCCACATCCATCTCCGAGAGCCATTGCCACTTGCCTGCAGCATTGCGGTCGAGGGTGCGGCCATCGGAGGTGACAAACCAATGCGCATGTTCGTCGCCGACCTGTCGGCAAGTGACCTTGGTGCCATCGGCCAATGTGACGCGATGCAGGCCTGGCCAGGCAGGGAGGGCAGATGCCGCGAGCGCAGCGCACAGCAAACCTGTCGTTAGAATTGTTTTGATCATCCTTGGGTTGGTGGTTGATTGTTTTTATTTGTTCGAGCGGATGAAGAGTTGGCCTGCGGCAGACTTTGTCAGGAGCCGTCCGCCGAGGTCGTACAGTCGAAGGGGCGCAGCCGAAAGGGTCCGATCGGCATTAATCTGTTCGATGGCTGCAGGTATCTCTCCGTTGGGCCAGACATTCATGCCGTTCTGGATGAATCCGGTCCTTGTGTCGATGACGATGCCGACCACATGCAGTTGCCTTTTGTCAAGCACAGTGGGAGGAAGGGGAAGCGAATAATCGAACGTATATTCCTGCATCGCAGTCATGTCACCTTCGAACAACGTAGTCCCTTCGAACGAAGGATAACAACCTCGTGCGATGTCCATAAACGTGACGTCGATGGTGATGTAGGCCTTGTCCTCCCAGCCATAGAAGGGACCGGAATAGTTTTGCGAGCTGCTGGAGTAGTAATTGGTCTGATAGTAGCCGTGTCCGGTGATGCTGTCTTCGACGAGCACAAAGGCAGCGTTGAGGTTCGCGTTGGTGAGGTCCTGGTCGCTGAATATTGTGGCATGGCAGTCGATGGTGGAAGCGTCGTCGTTCCATTCGGCAGTCAACCGATAGGCGATGTGGTTCTCGGTCGAACTTTCCAGCTGGTAAAGGGTGGCGATGTCATAGAAGGGGTCGCCCTGCAAACGTCGTCCGATGGCACAACTGGGGGCTCCCGAAAAACGGCTGATGAGCGGAGCGTATGTATAAGCGCTGTCGGAAGGTACTTCGAGCGCATCTCCTCCATGCACGGCAATGGCTATGAATCGGTCGGGATGAGCCTCCTTCATAAGTTCCATGCCTACCATACCTCGTGGACAGAAACCACACCAGAAACCTGAGTATTCTTCGCAGATGACACGACGGGCAAATCGTTCGTCGGGCACGGTGAAGCTGCAGGTGGCGGTATTGTCGGCGGGATATTCGTCCGACAATCCATTGACTGTCGAAATGGAAATGCTAAGCGTGTGTGTGCCGAAATCGTAGATGGCAGGGATGCGAAGTTCGAAGGTGTCGCGACCATTGACGGGAATGGAATGGTCAAAGGTTATCGACTGAGTCTCGCCACCATCGACATGCCATAACAGGGAGTAGTTTTCGACCTCTTGGACACCCATGTTTCGAACAGTGGTCGTGAAAGAAAGGGAATCGGCATCCGGTACGGTTCGCTGGTTGGGCAATGAGCCGATGGCAAGTTGATGTTGTGGCATATTTTCGCCCTCAATCAATGCCTTGATGCAGAGCGAACCGCCACAACTGGTCCATTGGGAACTCTGGTTGATGAGAATCTGGTCGGCAAGGGAGATCTTTTCATTACTGTAGCCAAAAGCTCCCTTTTCAGCACTGCGAAAACGGCAACCGATGGCAATATTTTTGCCTTCAGGAATCTCGAAGGGTGTATCGAGCGTAATGACATTCCAACCTTCGACGAGTCCGTCGGCAACGGTTTGGCGATAAAGAGGATTGGCATCACGAGGTGCATTCTTGATGTATATTGTGACATTGGTGGCGCTGGATTTCATGCCGATTAGCACCTGGTTGATGGAATTTCCGGAAAAGGGTGCCATCATGGTGGCATCGAACTGTACGTAGGGCGTATAGATGATGTCCGCATCACCGAAACCTTGGTCAATGTCTTCGCAGTACGAGAGTTCCACCTGAGCTTTCAGAAATCCAGTACTGCAGAACAAAACTAATAGGAGGAGTAAAAGACGCTTCATAAGGGAAAAGACATCTGCACGGAAAAACTCCGTGCAGATGTCGTATGATAGGATGATAAGTTACTTGATAACAACCTTGGCAGTCTTGTCGCCCTGACGGAGCAGGTAGATGCCAGGCTCGGCCTTGCCCTCGATGCGACGACCGTCGATTGAGAAGATTTCAACGGGCTCGTTGTTTATCAGGATTTCGCCGATGTTGGTTATGACTTCAAGCTCGATGACGTTCGAAGCATTAGACTCGCCCTCTGCCCATACTGCGGTGACGAAGTATGTGTGTTCGCCCACGCTGGTTTCGTCGCAGTAGGATGTCTCTTGAACCTTCTCGGCAATGAGTTCACCGTCACGATAGATGTTGTAGCCCTGGAAGGTAAGCTTTGAGGTGGCACCATAGAGCGGCGTATATTCTACGTCGTCGATGAATGCAACGGTGGTAGCGTCGCCATTGTTCCAGTTGCGGATAGCGAAGTACTTGGCATCCTTTGGCAAAGAATATTCGAGTTTTACCCAAGCAGAGGTACCTACAATCTGGTCACCATCGACATGCTGGAAACTTTCGGGCTGCTGATCGGTGTTGGAGTAGAGGATTTCTACATTCTGAGGGTCGGAACCCTCGTTGGGCACGCGATAGTAGAAGCTGACATCGCTGCCGCCTTGTACGTCGCTTGAGATGAGCCAGTCATCGGTAGGCTGAGTGGATGATACACCGTCGGATGCAGTCCAAGAGGCGATGTACTTGCTGCCAGAATGAGGTGTGAGCACATCAAAGCGCTCCAGACTGAAGCCGGCCTCTTCGGGTGCCCAAACCTGCCATGCCTTGGCATCAAAGTTGTTCGGTACGCTTGGACCTCCGAAATAGACTGTGATGGCTCCATCACCATCATAGGTCTTCCAGTCGCCGATACCTTCGATGATGAATGACTCGTAGTCGTCGAAACCGTCCACAACAGGATCTGTGATCTCGTCGGTAGCAGGTGCCTCCCAGCTGAGGTTGATGCCCTTGTCATCCTGTTCGGCGGCAAGGTTGGAGGCTGCAGGCAGGTTGTTGCCCTTGACGTAAACCTGTAATTCTCCGGAGTTGTTGTCAGAGTTGGCATCGTCTGCGGCTATAACTGTTGCGCTGACGGAGAAGGTCTTGCCTGCGTGCGACTTGTCAAACTCTACTTCGTACGACAGTGAGGCCACTTCGCCGGCCTTGAGGACTTGATCGGTGAAGAGCTCATCTTCCTGTTCGAGTTCGCCATCGGAGATGGTGACAGCTACCTTATAGTCTGAGAGGTCCTTCATGCCATAGTTGGCTACGGCAAAGCTGAATGTCTGGAACTCACCAGGGTTGGCTCGCTTTGCTCCGCTGATGCCTACGAGGGCAGCATCCACATCCACGCCGTCGGCGATAGCAATCTTGTCGATGAAGATTGAAGCAGAAGGAACGGTGGTGATACCACGGAAGGCAATCTGTATATTGCTTGGTGCATATCCTTCGGGTGCTTCAGGAGTCTCGAGGGCAAATGAACTGCGTGCCCATCCGGTGGCACCATTGTTATAGTCCACGGTGCCAAGCAGCTTCCAGTCGGCATCATTGTAGCATGCCCAAACTTCGAGGACTACATCCTCAGGATCGGCTTCCACACCATGATACATATAGAAACTGAGTTCTGCCTTGGTAAGTGTAGAGAGGGCTACACGTGGACCCTGCATAATCTGTTCGTTGCTGTCTTCACCCTTGTAGGTGTAGTAGAGCATGCCACCGTCCTCATCATAGGGCTTCACAGCGAGGCCAGAGCCAGCGCTGATGCTCCATGCGTAGTCGTAGGTCGAAGCGAACAAAGTCCAGGGATCTTTGCTTGCAAATGCCCATGCAAAACCTTCCTCATATGGAGTTTCCCAAGGTGTACCAAGGGTAATGTGGAATTGTGTGCCCTCGCTGGTGCCTCCATCGTTGACGGCAAAGAGAGCGTAAGTCTCCATCTTCTGGCCCCAGTAGCTGAAGTAGGTGTCGTCGATGGCGCTAAGGTCTTTGGTAATAGCTACCTGCTCCCAATGGTTGTCCCAGTTGTATTCGTTGTATTTGCAAAGAATATAGGAAACATCTTCGGGAACAACATAACCTCCGTGGGCTCCGGTTGCAGACGCAGCATTCCAGCTTACGGAAGGCTTGATGTCGGCTGTCTGGTGGCATTCGATCAGGCTTGGTGCGGTAGGAATATCGAGGCCTACCCAAATGGTGACAGATGTTGGTGCACCTTGACCTGCGGTATTGTAGCATACAACCGTGTAAGTGGCTTCGCCGTTAGGAACGTCATTGTCCTCGTAAGTGAGGGTTTCTCCGGGCTTGCCTTCGAGGGAGGCAATCTGCTGACCGTTGCGCAAGATTTCTACCGAAGTGATTTCTTCGAGTGCAGCACCTTGGAACGTGGTGGAAGGAAGTGTGAAGGAGAGTGAGCTTAGGAGCGCACCGCCTGCACCTGGAGTCGCTACCAGATTAGTCGAAGCGGCAGGACCCTCGAAGCATGCGAAGAGTTCGATACGGATATTGTCGAGACCATAGTTGCTGCTGTACACGGGTGCACAGTCATGGAAGGCGATATTGTAAAGGCCATCCTCTTCTACACTGAAGTCGATAATCTGGTTCGTGTTGTCGTTGCGCCAATCGAAGTCATACTTGGCAAGGGTGGTCTTCAGTGCATCTACCGTGGTTCCCTGTCCGAGATATACATTCAGATATTCGTGGGTCAGACCCACTTCGACAGCATCAAAGGTCAGACGGTATTGAACGCCTTTCTTGAGCTGGATGGAGGGCGTGACAAGATAATCATCCATGCCCTTGCCGCCATCGGGGTTGAAGTCCGGATCGTAAGCACCATTGCCAAGGAGGTAGGCCATCTGCTGGCCAGGCAAATAGAGCCATCCGCTGCCATCTGCGTTTTTATCGATGACGGTAAAGAGATCCCAGTCCTCTTGAGCATTGAACTGCTCGACGTAGTTGGGAATCCAAGTGTCGCCATAAATGATTTCGTTTGAGGTGACGGATGCGTTGCTCTCGGTCATTTCACCTACGAAGGAAATGACCTCCCACGAATAATGGTTGTGCGTGGCTGGAAGCTCGTCGGTGATTGAGGTCTCAGCCGTGGCTTCTGTCAGTACAACCTCATCGGGATGGCGTATTACATAATACCTTACAGCTGCATCATCGAAGGCACCACCATTGATAGAGGCTGTCGGAGCAGTCCAGCTAATGGTTGCCTTGCCGTCGGCCAATGTAGCAGTGAGATTTTCGACAGCAGTAGGCTGGTCGGCACCTATAAAGGCTTCCCAGATGCGCTCTGGGCCTTGTCCGGCTTCATTCTCGAAGGTGATGACCACCTCATGGTTGCCATCGGCGAGGTCGATGGCCACTTCTGCCTCTGCTCCTGGAGCAACCGTCATGGTCTGCGTCTTGCCATCGACTACGAGGTTGGCTGTAACTTCGCCAGTAAGAGCCTGACCTGTGGTATAGGTGGTAGTGGGAGTTGTGAAACTGAGTTTGCCTCCATTGTAGGTAATGTTGGTGGCTGCAGCAGGTGCATCAGCGGGTGCATACTTGATGAAGGCGCCCTGCAGGTGTTCGTCGTTCGGCATGTCGCTTACGAAAGTGCACTCGCCGGTTTCGCAGTTGATTGTGTAGATATACGATTCGGCATCCATGCCATCACCCACTGCGCGAGGAACAATCCAATAGACGGTGCCCGTTGCCGGATCGGTTACTGCGGTCTCGGAATTGGGATAGCGACCGAAGGGGATGTCGAGTTCAGTTACCAGCTCGATGCTGGCATCGGTGGTGCTGATCTTGTAGAGCTCCTTGGTGTTGTAGGGGATACCGTAGAGTTGGCCCTTGGCATCGAAGAAGAGAGTCTGTACAAAGATCTGGTCGATCTTGCCCACTTCGGTAGCAGTCTTTGTCTCAAGGTCAATTTCCATGAGTGGACGGTTTGTTCGGAAGGTGTCCCAGTCCAGTTCGCCCCAGAAAACGAAGTAGGCCTTGCCTGTAATCTCATCGAAGGCGGCAACCTGACGCAGGAAGTCATCTTTCTCGCAGATGACATCGCTGCTCTCAAGTTCCCAGGTTTCAGTATTGTAGGTCTTCATGATGCACTGGGTGCCGTCCATCTCGAGGGTGTAGAACTTGCCGCGTGCATAGAAGGCGGTAGTGCCACCGATTTCAGGGCTGACATCCTTTTTCGAGGTCTGTGGACCTGCATGGAAACGGATGACGTTGTAGGGTCCGCCTGATACGTCGTTGTAGCCGCTGTCGGCATGCTTCAGGCCGTAGATAACGGGATAGTCGGCCACATTGGGACGGGCATCCACTTTGCGACGGTTGGCACGCTGTGCTTTGCCGGTAAAATCCTGGATAGCTTTCTGCCGGGTGTTAACGACTTTGACTTGTCCTTTTGCGGTAGCTTCCTTCTGCTGAGCAGGGGTTCGGAAGGCCGAGAGGAGGGACTGTCCATAACTGGCAGCACCAAGAGTGGCGATGCCAAGCACGAATGGTAATAGTAGTTTTGCTCTCATAAGCGATGAATGATTATTGGTATGTGTATCTCTAGGTTGATGGCTTGGAAATTGAATTTTCAAGATCAAGGCAGACACTTGATGATTAAGTGCTGCAAATATATATGAAATTTATGAATAATCCAAACTTTTCAACATTATTTTTAAATAAATGATTTTTTTGGACGGCCGGTTGGTCGCTGTACCCAACGATATGCTATGCAAAGAGCGATAGAAGTGACAATCCAGCTGATCGGATAGCAGGCTGAGAGGACGCCGAAATCAGGATACATTTGGAAAACAGTGCCAATCCATGTTAGTCGCAGACCTACGATGCCGATCAGGGAGATCAGTGTCGGGACCAGGGAGTGTCCATAGGCTCTCAAAATGCCAGTGAATGCTTCGACGACTGCATTCAGGCATTCGGTTGAACTGATCACCCAAATACGGATTTGTGCCATGGCGATGACGGCGGCATTGGCAGTAAAGATGTGCAGAAGCGGACGGGAGAAGCCCACCAGGACGAGACTGACAAGCAAGGTGCAGCTCACGCCCCAAATCAGGCTCCATCGGGCTATCGTGCGACAGCGGTCCATCCGGCCTGCTCCATAGTTCTGCCCAATCCATGTGGTGGCTGTCTGGCTGAGGGAATTGGCAATGAAGTAGAGGTAATACTCGAAATTCATGGCAGCTGTGGCAGCAGCCACCGCGATGGTGCCCAGACTGTTGATGCTCTGCTGTATCATGATGTTCGAAAAGGAGAACAAACAGCTTTGCAGGCCTGCAGGAATGCCGATGAGCGCGATTTTTCGGAGCTGGTGTCGGTCGATACGCAACTGGTGTAGGCGAACCCTGAGTACACCTTCTTCCTGGCGTAGAAAAGAAATCAAACGATAGGAGGAGAATGCAGTGGCGATAACGGTGGCCATAGCAACACCCTCGACACCCCAACCAAGTCCAAGGACGAAGAACAGGTTCAGCGAGACGTTGATAAGGCCGCTTATGAATAGCGTGTGAAGCGGGCGGCGTGTGTCGCCTTTCGAACGCAGGATGGCGGCTGCAAAATTGTAGAGCATCAGGAAGGGCATACCTGCGAAATAGACACGCAGGTAGAGCACGGCTTTCGGTAGGACATCATCAGGTGTGGAGAGTGCTGCAAGGATGGGATAAGCAACCACCTGTCCGATGCCTGCCAGGAAGATGCCGCTCAAAAGGGCCAGCAACAAGGAAGTATGGACAGCTCGGCGCACGCCGTGGTCATTCCCCTCGCCAAGCAGATGAGCTATAACGACATTGGAACCTATCGACAGTCCGACAAAGAGATTGATGAGCAGATTGATGACAGGAGAACATGCACCGACTGCTGCAAGGGCTGCGTGTCCGGCAAACTGGCCGACTACGGCAACATCTGTGGAGTTGAATAGCTGCTGCAACATGCCACTGGCTGCAATGGGCAGGGCAAAGGATAGCATTCTGCGAGGGATTGGACCCTCGAGCATATCGGGCGGCAGGTGATAGTGGTGCGGATGATGCCGACGGAGAGGAAGATGCGGACGAAGGACAAGCATTTCAGAGGTCCAAGAAGAACGGCAGCAGACCGAGGACTGCAGGAACGAGCAGAACGAGCAGTATCCACCATTCGACCAGGGGAAGGGTGGCGTTCGCCTGGTGGACGGTGAGCTGCAGGGCAAGCAGGGTGGCGAGCATGCCGACTCCCGTGGTGAGGCCGACCGTTCCGAGGACCGTCAGCACACCCACCGCCAGGCTCACCATCGAAATAAGAACAATCGAGGCCTCCGTCCTTACGCTTTGCCCCACATCGACCGCCATGCCACGCAGGGCATAGACCAGCGACAGGACAAGGACGTAGCCTACGAGGATGGCCTGTCCGACCGACAGGTTGCGCCATCGCTCCGCCCAGCCGCCCCAGGCGGGCAGGGCTTCGAGATAGCGTCCCGCCATCCGGTCCGCCACCTCCATGCCGCTGATCAGGCAGAGACCGAGATAGGTGACCCAGATGCCAAAGAGCACGCCCGTGAGTGCGCTGAGCAGATTGCGGGGCGTGGAACAGCGCATATAGTAGCTGGCGACGGGCACGAGCAGCGCGAAGAGGATGAAGTGCGGGTGGAGGGTGGAGGTGAGCCCGACAATCAGACCGAGCAGCAGGTGCTTGATGACCGCCACACGGCGCTGCCAAAGGCTCATCTGCAGCGAGAGGAGGACGAGCAGGGCGACCTGCTGGACCAGGCTGATGCCGAATCCCTGGTCGGCGGGGAAGTGGCAGCACGTGAAGCACAGCACCTGGGTGAGCAGGGGCCAGCCGATGGCAAAGGCCTTGATGCTGGCTCCGCCGTCGAGCCGGAAGCGCGACACGACATGCCAGATGCCTGCGGTGAGCAGTCCTGCCACACTCCAGACGATCCATAGCCGACGGGGCGGTGCTCCTCCCAGCGCACCGAGCACACCAACAAGTCCCATGTTGAGCAGGATCAGCATGGGCGTGATGGGGCGGTATTGCGATAGAGGAGCGTACATGGTCACGAATATTTTTTTTGTCACGAATTAGAGAATTTGAGAATTAATAATTATCACCTGCCTGGTCGGACGTAAATAAATGATTCGATAATTCGCAAATTCGTGATAAATGATTTTTTTTTGTCACGAATTAGAGAATTTGAGAATTATTAATTATCACCTGCCTGGTCGGACGTAAATAAATGATTCGATAATTCGCAAATTCGTGATAAATGATTTATTGTTTGTCCCAGGCGGCGAGATCCTGACCGATGTCGCGGCGATAGTATTTGCCTTCGAACTCGATGAGCTGGGCACCACGCATCGACTGGGCGAGGGCGGCGGCACGATCGGAGCCGTAGGAGGTGACGGCGATGACGCGTCCGCCAGCAGTGACAATGTCGCCTGCTTGGTTGAGGGCCGTGCCGGCATGGAAGAGGATGGAGTGGCGTGCCGAGTCGGCGGGTGCTACGGTGCCCTGGGTGAAGAGTTCGTGGTCGAGGCCCGTCATCACCTTGCCCTTGGCATAGGAACCCGGATAGCCGCCGCTGACGAGCATTACGGTGACGGCTGCACGTGGATCGACTTCGAGTGTCTTCGTGTCGAGGTTGCCGTCGGCTACGCCTTCGAGCAGTTCCACCAGGTCGCTCTGGATGCGCGGCATGACGACTTCGGTCTCGGGATCGCCCATGCGGACGTTGTATTCGATGACCATGGGGTCGCCGGCATGATACTGCTGGATGTCGCGGTCGATGCGGATAAGGCCCAGGAAGATGAAGCCCTGATAGCGCAGTCCTTCCTGCTGGAGGCCTGCGATGGTGGGGCGAACGATGCGTTCCTCGACCTTCTGCATGAACTCGTCGTCGGCAAAAGGTACGGGTGAACAGTTGCCCATGCCGCCGGTGTTGGGGCCGGTATCGCCTTCGCCGATGCGCTTGTAGTCCTTTGCCACGGGCAGGATCTTGTAGTGCTGACCGTCGGTGAGCACAAAGACCGAGCATTCGATGCCCGACAGGAACTCCTCGATGACGACGGTGGCCGAAGCTGCACCAAACATGCCATCGAGCATCAGGCGGAGTTCGCGGCGAGCCTCGTCGAGGGTGGGGAGGATG
>JAEEGG010004961.1_pt1 | contig 32022 bp, 26 predicted proteins | sample 9134161 | NCBI WGS metagenome assembly JAEEGG01 (sample SAMN16246543, study PRJNA631951) | gut metagenome | biome: gut microbiome; feature: rumen; material: CR-attached | host: Bos | place: Iran: Karaj | collected 2018-10 | reverse complement strand
CGGTGGGAGGCACGTGCGAGGTGGTGAAGAGGCGGGTCTCGCGACTCCAGTCGGCACGTTGTCCATTGGAGCACACGGGAGCCACACGGTAGCGGTAGACGGTGTTGGTGGTAAGACCGGTCAGCGTGTAGGGGTTGCTGTTCACCGTTACTTCGTTCCATGTGCCGTCAGGATCGGTGGCATACGAGAGTACCCACTGGGTGGAGCCGATGGTGTCGGTCCAAGCCAGCACAGCACTGGTCGCTGTGGCACCTGTGGCGGTGAGGTCATAGGCGCGCTCACAGGGCGAAATGGCCTCGATGGTGATATCATCAAGGTAGATGTACTGCGCAGACGTGCCGGCATGTATTCCGCGGAAGGCCACATGGTTGCCATAGCCGGTATAGCTGCTCAGCGGCACGGTGTACTCGGTATGGGTGGTGGTCAGCGCGATAGTGTCGACAGCGGTGAAGGTGGCGGCATCGGCCGGGTCGGTCATCACACCCACGATGATGTCCATGTCGTACGTGCTACGCTTGGCCCAGAATATCACCTCGACGGTATTCATCGGGTAGTTCACGGTATCGATGGCGGGGCTGGCAAAAATCATGTCGGTGGGATAAGTGGATGTGGTGGTAGAGAAGTACCAGTAGAGATAGTTGGTACCGCTGTGGGCGTTGGTGCTGCCGGTGTTGGTGTAGGGATAATAGCCGTAAGAGCCTGTCATCTTGTCGTTCCACTTGTTCCAGCAGAGGGGAAGCTCGGAGGAGGTGCCGGTGGCCTCTCCTTCAAAGTCCATCACGATAGGCAGACTGTTGAGACCGCACTCCGTGGCGAAGGTGGTGATAAAGCTCCACTCACCCATGTCTGTCGCCGAGCAATGGGCACGGACATAGATGTCATAGTGGCTGGAATGCATCAGACCTGTCAACGTCAATGCAGTGGCGCCCGTGACAGTCTGGAGGGTTCCCTCACCATGGGCAAAGCCCTCAAGGCCGTACTCGATGTCGTAGCTCGAAGCACCTGGGACGGCATTCCATTGCACATCGGCGGTGGTGGTGGTGATGTTGCTCACCTGGACTCCGGTGACTCGCAAACAGCTGGGAAGGTAGTCAACCGTCACGTCATCGAGATAGACATAGCTATAACTGGCGGTAGACGAACCATACAACGGCGGGACTGCATCATAGAAGGCAATGTAGCGGCCAGTGCCTGTGTAGCTGTTCATCGGCACGTCAAAGTAATGCACGCTCAGCGGAGCCTCGTTCTTCAGGTCGATAGTGTCGACTCCGACAAAGGTCGTAATGTCGTCGGGGTTGTCCATCACACCGACAATCAGACGCGAAGTGTAGGATTCGGAAGTCGAACTGTAGCGACGCATGGAGAAGCTCACCATAAGGGTGTCGATCGGGGCATTCATCATCGGCAGGGCGGCATAGCTGTAGATGGGCGTCGTGGAGGTCGCACTCGGCTGGTAGGCGTAGAAATAGAGGCTACGCTGGCCGTTGATGGCATTGGTGGAATAAGGATAAGGATAGGCAGTAGGGCTGGTGGTACCCTTCACCCAGCAGGGGTCGATGGGATAGGTGGATCCCGAAGCATAGCTCTCGAAATCCTCGCTGTAAGGCAGCGGCTGCGAGGCACATGCCGTATGGAAGCTCAGTTCGAGGCTCCATTCCGAGTTGCCGATGGCACCGCAGAGCGAACGCACATAGACGTAGTAATCGGTGTTGGGTGTCAGGCCGGTGAGGGTGGTGCTATTGGTCGCCACGGTGACGGTGGTCAGGCCGCTCGTACTGTCGGGGTTGACCGAAGCGGTGGAGAGGGCTACCTCATAGCCCGAGGCCACGCTGTCCCACTGCAGGGTAGCCGCCACGTCGCTGTAGCTGACCAGTGACACGGTGCTCGGACGCACGCAGCTGGGAATCTCGGTGCAGATGTCGAAGACCACATTGGGACGATAGTAGCTGCGGGTGGCCGACAGGTTGGCCGCGGAGGTCGACGAGCGGTAGCCGTAGCAGTTGAGGTAGTCGGGGCTGGTACTGGTGTAGTAGAAGGTCACACTGGCCGTCGGGGTGGTATCGTGGGCAAAGGTGACCAGCAGGTTGTCGTTGCCGCTGTAGACGAAGGGGGCGCTGAAGGGAATCTCAATCCAGCTACTGGCGGGAACCACCAGGTCGCCGCTGTAGACGAGCGTCATCGTGGCGCGGTTGACGGTGTCGTTGCCCGCGGTCGAGCCGTACCCCTCGAGCGAAGTCTCGGCCACATAAATCTTGGCGTCGCGGATGGTGCCGCCCGTGGTGCCGCTGTGCAGCTTGATGCCGTTGATGCGGTTGTTGGTCTGCAAACCCATGTCGCTCAGCTCCTCCACCGTGTAGATGGCACTGCTGTAACCCTGACGGTAGCTGCTCGAACCATAGAAAGTGTACAGATAGCTGCTTGAGGTACCGGCACCGATGGTGTCGACCACATTGATGCTGTTGGGGCCGCAGTCGCGGGTGGTGCGCACCCTCCTGACAGAGGTCCACATGCTGTGGTCGCTGCCGCAGACTCCACGCATACGCACATAGTACTGCGTGTAAGGCGACAGACCCGTGAGGGCCACCGAGGTGGTGCCGACCGTGGTGGTCGTCGTCGTGGCAGGGGTGAAGTCTGCCGTGGTCGACACCTGCACCTCATAGCCCGATGTGCTGCCGCTCCACGCAAGGTCCACCTCGTAGGCACCCACGCTGTCGACGGTCAGGTTCACCGGCCAGCGACAGGCGGGCAGCAGGTCCACCACCACGCTGTCGAGGGAGACATAGTTGTAGGTGGACGACGGGGTCGGTGCGTAGAACGCAATGTAGCGGCCCTCGCCTTCATAGCCCTCCAGCGAGACCGTCATGTGGTGAATCGACGAAACCGGCTCGTCCGTGATGTCGAACGACTCCACCGGAACGAAAGTGGCGATGTCGTTGGGGTCGCTCATCACGCCCACCTGCAGTATCGAGTGGTTCGTGGCGGAGGAGTAACGCTTCATGTAGAACGAAACCATCAGGTCATTCAGGTCGCTCTCGAACATCGGCAGAGCGGCATATGAGCTGGCGGGGTTCGACGAGCTGAAGCCGTAGAAGTAGAGGCCGATGTTGCCCGTGATGGCCGCCGTAGTGAAGGGATAGGGATACTGGGTGGTGGTGCCGAAGACCTTCTTGGTCCAGCAGGGGTCGATGGGGTTGGCCGAGCCGCTGGCGTAGGTTTCGAAGTCCTCGACGTACGGCAGCGAGGCGGTGGCCACCGGCAGGCAGGCGGTACGGAAGCTGAAGACCGCCGGGTCGGACACCTCGCCTCCGCATTGGGCTCTGACATACACGTCGTAGAGCGTGTTGGCCGCCAGGCTGCCCAACCACGCCGTAGTGTCGTTGACATGCTGGACGATACCCTCGCCGGGCGTGAATCCGCTTACTCCGTACTCCACCTCCCAATAGCTGGGATTGGTGGTTCGGACGTCGGGCGTCCAGCTGATGCCCGCACCGTCGTAGCTGACACTGTCGAGCACAACCTCCGACGGCCAGAAGCAGTTGGGTATGAGGCGCAGCGTGAGGTCGTCAAGATACACCGTGTTGTAGTTCGACGCGTTGACGTTCACCGCCGGCGCATAGAACACGATATACTTGCCCGTGCCCGTGTAGTCGGCGAAGCTCACCTCGGCATTGTGTATCGACGAGGCCGCCTCGGAAGAGTAGTCAAGCGTGTCGACCCACGTCACCCTGTTGGCCAGCGAGTCGGCCGTGAGCAGTCCGGTGACCGAGTCGGCCACTCCCACCAGCAACCGGGTGAAGTAGTTGGCCGTGGCCGACGAGCCGCGTTTCACCATGAAGCTCACCATCAGGGTGTTCACGTCGAGGCTCTCGTCGATAGGGGGTAAAGCCATCCAACTGTAGTATTCGCTGCTGCTCGTCTTGATAGAGTAGAAGTAGAGACCGCGGCTGCCGTTGATGGCGGCGGTGCTGTATGGGTAGGGGTACTGTGTCGAGGTCCCGATGGCGCCCTTGCTCCAGCAGGGGTTGATGGGGTTGGCCGAGCCCGTGCCGTAGGCCTCAAAGTCCTCAGTGTAGGGCAGGTCGCTGCCCGTCAGCGGCTCGCAGGCGGCATTGAAACTCAGGTAGGCATAGCCCAGGGTGGTGTCGCTCCCGCAGAGGGTGTGGACACGCACCTCATAGGAGGCGCCGGGCTGCAGACCCGTCAGGGTGAACGTAGTGCCCTCCACCTCCACCGTGTCCCATGCCGCACTGCCCACCTTGTGCCACAACGCCATGAAGGTCGTCGCGTCGGGGTGCACCACCCCGAGGGTGGCCGAATGGGCCGTCAGCAAGGTAGCGTCGAGCGTCACCTCCGTCGGGCGGAAGCAGGTGGGCAGATAGTCCACCGTGAGGTCGTCGATATAGGTGCTGCTGGCCGTCGTCCCCGTCTGGCAGGCGAGGATGGCCAGGTAGCGTCCTGTGCCGCTGTATCCGTTCAAAGGCACCTCCACAAACTCCCACACGCTGTTGGCACTCACCTGACCCGCGGCCAGGGTGTCGAAGGTTGACAGGTCGTTAGGATCGTTCATCACACCCACAGCCCAATAGCCATTGTTGGCGGAAGCGGCGCGGTAGGCATAGAACGAGAGCTGCAGCTGGTCGAGGTCCTCCTCGAAGAGCGGCAGGGTCAGCCAACTCTGGATGGCCGTGGTCCTGTAGAGATATAGACCCTTGGTTCCATTGTAGTGGTTGGTGGAGGGATAGGGATAGGCCGTCGTGCTCCCTAGCACATGACGACCCAGACAGACACTGAAGGTCGAGGTCGAGGAGGTGCCCGTGGCGTCCTCGAAGCCGTAGGTCCAGGGCAGCGAGTCGGAGGCGACCGGCTCGCAGGGGGTAATGAAACTGACGCTGCGGGCCATGCTGGTGTCGGCAGGGCCGCACACGGCACGCACCGTCACCGTGTAGGAAGTCTGCGGCGCGAGGTTGGTGACCACTGCCGGATTGGCGTTCACCACATCGCTGAACGCCACGGACGAAGCAGATGCCACCACCACCTCCCATTGGGTGGCCGTTCCCGTCTCGCTCCACGAGACGGTGGCCTCGGTGGGCTCGGGGACCACGGCGAGGGAGTCCACCTTCGGGCAGGTGGGCGGGAAATAGAGCGACACATCGTCGATGCAGCAGCTGAAGTAGGACGAACCGTAGCTCCAGCGGAACGCCAGACGGGTGGCCGTGGAGGGAACGGACTGCAGGCTCACCTCATACTCGTGGCCACCGGTAGACTGCGTACCGCCGCTGGTCTCCGAACGGTAAGTCTCGGCCGAAGCCTGGAACGACTGGACGGGGGTGAACGTGGAGGTGTCGTCCGACGTGACGTAGCCCACCGTCAGCACACCGTTCGTGTTGCTCTCAGTGCACATCCAGAAGCTGAGCACCAACTGGTTCAGCGGCACGTCCATCGGGGGCAGCAGCACATGCTTCGTGTTGCCGTAGCTGGCGTTGCCCGACGTCATCACCAGGCTCTTGGTGCCGGTCCTCACATACCAGTAGGAACCCGAACCCACCACGTGTGGCAGGTAGGCGGTCGACGTGCCGTTGCTGAAGGCGTTCCAGCAGGCTGGCAGCGAGCCCTCCGCACTGTAGGTGGAGCCCGTGACGCCCTCAAAACTCTCACTCCAAGGCTGCGAAGCCGTCACCGTCTGGGTGCAGCTCTGAGCCTGCACACCCGACACCCACGGCAGCAGCATGGCCGCCGCAAGCATCAAAACAGATAAATGTTTTCTCATAATGACATGTTTTATATTGATTAAATTACTAACACTCAACCTCTAATTTCAACGCCCAGTCCCATGGGGCGTACGCAATACAACTGCAAAAGTAGAAAACAGTTTCAAGAAATGCAAATCTTTTTCATTTTTTAACACTAAACACTCTGTTTAATGTAAAGTGTATAATGTACAATGCATAGTGCTTACTTACCACCTAAAACTTGGCACTGATACTCAAGTAATTATTTACCGTTCTTCTACCGTTCTTCACGAATTTGAGAAGAACGGCAGAAGAACGGTAAGTGAAAATTCTGAAAATCAGCAGCGTGAGGATATACCTATCGGCAGGATGGAGCTGTCGTCAATAGCAGCCTTCGATGAAGTTGAGGAGGCGGGGTTTGAGGTATTCGCGCTCTTCGATGAAGGCCATGTGGGCCACGTCGGAGAGGAGGAGAGCCTCGGAGCGGCGAGGCAGGAGGGTCTGGGTGACGGCTAGTTCGATGGGGATGCGGGGGTCGTTCTTGCCGTAGACGAAGTAGAAGGGGACGTCGAGCTGCTGCAGCACGTCGAGTCGCGACGGGCGCTGGGCCATGCCGCGCTGGGCGGCGATGATGGAGGCGGTGGTGGTTTCGAGACACTGGTCGCTGAGGTCTTTGATGTCGTGCGAGAGGGCAGCGCTGCGGCTGTCGTCGAAGAGCGAGGGAACGAAGCCGACGATGTAGGAGGCGCGGTTCTGCTGCACGGCCTGGCACACCTCCTCGCGACGCCCGCGGTGCTCGGGCGTATCGGACAAGGCGTGCGAGTTGATGAGGCCCACTCCTTTGACGGTGTAGGGGTAGCGGTCGGCGAAGGCCAGCGCCACATAGCCACCCATGGAGTGTCCCACCATGACACACTGGTCGACGCCGGCGGCGTTGAGGACCTCTTTGACGATGCCGGCCATGAAGTCCATGGTGTGGACGTCGCAGAAGGTATCGGTGAGGCCATGTCCGGGGAGGTCGACGGTGATGACACGCAGACGGTGCATGTAGCTCAGGACATAGGAACTCCACACGTCGAGGTTCTGCAGGAATCCATGCAGAAGCACTACGGTGTGGGTGTTGCCGCGTCCCTCGTCACGATAGTGCACGGTGCGGCCGTCGACAGTCAGTGTGCGGTGTTGTTCCATCTCTTACAGTTTACAGTTTACAGTTTACGGTTTACGGTTTCAGTGTTTGCGCCAGCTTCTTTAAACTTTGAACCGTAAACTGTAAACTTTTGTTCGCGGTGCAAAATTACACAGTTTTTTTTACATAGCACCCCCATCGGACGGAAAATAATACCCAACCGATTGTTGATAACTCCAGCTCCCAGTAATGAGTCAAAGAGTCAAAGAGTCAAAGAGTCGAAGAGTCGCTAAGTCTATAAGTCTATGAGTCTTTGAGACATCGAGACGTCAAGTCATCAAGACCACGAGTTCTTTTAAAATCTTTTACAATCTGACGGAGATAAAAAGGCAACAAGACCACGAGTCGAAGAGTCAAAAAGACAAAAAGTCGAAACACTTACCACTCAACACTCAACACTTACCACTCAACACTCAACACTTACCACTTAACACTTAACACTTAACACTTACCACTTAACACTTACCACTTAACACTTACCACTTACCACTTACCACTTACCACTAAACACTTACCACTTACCTCTCCCGGAACCGTACGGAGACACCCTTCTGTCCCTTGCGGGCGTTGCCGTAGGGCGAGAGGAGGAGGCGCGAGGCGGCGACACCACGCTGGGCGAGGAAGTCGCGCAGGGCTTCGCAACGTTGTAGCGAGAGGGTGTATGCGTGACGCGCGTCGGGACCGGGCACGTCGACGAGGAGTTCTGCGACAGCGGCAGGATGCACCACCAGGAAGCGTGCCAACTGCTCGAGCTGCAGCTGTGCCACGGGGAGCAGCTCGTCGCCGTCGTTCGAGAAGTCGACCATCGGCAGCGGCAGCGGACGGTCCATGGCCACGAGCTCTTCACAGGTGTAGGCCGGCAGGCGGTAGACGCTGAGGAGGTCGGGGTCGACGGCGGTGGCGATGACGAAGTTGGTGCCGGCATCGGCGAGGAGGGCGTAGCGTGTGCCGCGTCGCATGTTGACGCCGACAGTAGCCTCAGGGGCTCCGTCGCGGTCGACGACCTGTGTGACGGTCTGGTGGTCGACATCGGCCACATAGAGGCGGACCAGCGAGTTGCCGATGCCTGCCACGTCAAGGCTGTACACGCTGCCGGCGCCGGCGGTGTCGTGGCTGGTGGCCACGCTGTAGGCCGTTCCGTCGGAGGTGAAATAGAGGCGGCGTTCGTCGGCGCTGAGGCGCAGGTCGGCCTCACGGAAGGGGCTGTTCACCTCACGGCCCAGATTGCGCGGTTCACCCCACGAGGTCCAGTCGGAGGGGTCGCTACGCTCGACGACATAGATGTCGCCGTAGCCGAGGCCAGTATGGGCGTCGCTGACGAAGTAGAGGGTGCGCAGGTTGCGGCTGATGACGGGGTAGCGCTCGCAGTAGGGGGTATTGACCTTGGGGCCGAGGTTGACGGGGGTACCCCAACCGTGGCCGCTGTAGGGGATGAACCAAAGGTCGGTGGCGAGGGCGGTGTCGCCGTGGAAGTTGTCGCCCGAGGCCTGCAGGTTGTAGCCCCCCGGCCGGTCGGAGGCCAGAAGGATGCCGCTCCCGTCGGGCAGCAGGTATCCATCGGTCTCGATATTGTCGGTGTTGACGGGGAACGGCGGCAGGTCGCTGACGCGCCAGGCACTGTCGGCGGCGTCGTAGGTGGCAATCCAGATGTCGCCGTCGACCGACTGCACCGAGGGAGCCCTGCGGGCAGCGAGGGTCAACGAAGCGCTGTCGGCGGCCGTCGCCGCGCGACGCGACACCGTCCCGGGGGTGGCGACCAGACGGCGTAAGGCGTCGTACTGGCTGCGCCATTGGTTGTCAAAGCATATCTCGAACTGCTCGATGCGGAAGAGGGCGTCGGCAAAGCGGCGTTCCCTGAGGAGGGGTTGCAGCATGCGCTGGAGGGGGACGATGGCGATGGCCTTGCCCATCATCTGGCGCACGTAGTCGGCATAGCGGTCGTAGGCCTTCTCGACATACTCGTCGAGCAGGGGGGCACCGTCGATGTCGGCGGCACGCTCGAGGTCATCCTCGAGGGCATTCGGGAAGGGAAAGTCGGGATTGGCGTCGGCGAAGCGGCGCAAGGGGGCGCTGTTGCCTTCGACGGCATGCCAGGAGTAGTAGCGGCCATAGACCTCGGCATAGTAGTCGTCGAGCTGGTAGTGGTCTACGTAGTACTGCGCCGCCACAGCGTCGCGGCGGGTATAGATGAGGTGACGGAGCCGTGCGAGGGCGCGGTCGGCGATGTCGAGGTCGGCATTGGAGTCGGCGAAGTGGGCCAGCTCGATAGCGGTGGTGCGCTTGGCCAGGTCGGCCTCGAGGAGGTGGTCGATGCGGCTGCGGGCCTGCTCGCTCTCGTCGCTGGCGGGATGTCGGCTGAGGAAGGCGTAGTAGGCGTCGATGGAGCCGTCGGCCTCGGCGGCGACGAAGGCCAGCTGGGCCCGACGGCGGTCGGCAGCACGGCGCACGACGGGGAGCGACGGGAAGGTGGCAGCCACCGAGTCGACTTCGCCCGCGGTGCGGGCGTTGGTCAGGGCGGCCGCAGCCATGTTGCCGATGCGGTTCTCCAGCTGCTCCGCTTCGGAAGTGCCCGGATAGGATTGCAGGAAAGCGTGGCATTCGGCGGCGCTGCCGCGAGCCATCAATTCGTCGAATACCAATCCGTAGCGGCGCGTGCGCAGAAGTTTCACCAGATCGGCATTGTCGGCGAAATGGTCCAGATAGGTGTCAATTTCGGTCATGGAGAGGTCGTCGTGCAGCCGCACCGTCTCGAGGGCGGCGGCATGGACAGCCTGTCTCAGCTCGCGGATGGAGTTGAGTGTGATACCCTTGCGCTGCAGCTGCACCAAATCGCGCACGCGGTCACGCAGAAGGAGGTCGGCATGACGCTCCTCGGCCAGACGCACATAGTCGATGGCCATGGGCAGGCTGCGCATGGGGTTGGAGTTGTCGAAATAGAAGAGGGCCAGGTTGTAGAGGGTCTCCTCGTCCTGTGGGTTGCGCGCGAAGGCACGGTGAAGGTCGGTGAAACGGGCGGCATAGTCGTCACCGTCGTCCTGCGCCTGCACATTCCCTATAGCAGCTAAAGCAACTATAGCGACAATAACCCTTATCAACTTCTTAGCCATTTACTTTATCGACGAGAGTATCTTCTTGAACTTGACCTCCATCTCCTCGTAGGTTTCGCGGGTGGTCTCGAGGCGGAACTCGACGGCGGTGCGGCGCTCCTTGAAATAGGTCATCAAGAAACGGTAGTCGCGCTTGTCGGAGGGCTTGGTGTAGATGCCCTCATAGCCGAGGCCACCACGGGCCGGAAGGCCGTCGCCTTTGCTCCACTCACGGAGCGACTGGTAGGGCTGGTCGATATAGCGGTCATAGACCATCTCGTAGAGGTCGCTCCCATAGCCATCTTTGACGTAGATGCGCAACAACGGCAGCACGGTGTCGCCGCTGTCGTCGAGGAGCACCTCGCCGATGTAGCAATAGTAATAGGTGTGGGAGCCGTCGTCGCCCTTGAAGGTGCGGAGGTAGCTCCACTCGTTGTTGTCGAGTTGGAAACTGACGCTGGTGCCGGGGATGATGATTTGGGCCGACGCCATGCCGGCTGCAAGCAACAAGGCTGTCAGGGCCAGCCACCGTTGAATGGTCTTCATTGGTCTATCCTTTCTTTATAGAATTGTAACAAACGGTCGTTGAGACGATGCACGTCGTACTGCTCCTCCACCAGCCTCACGGCGGCCTCCCCTACCCTGCGGCAGTAGTCGGGGTCGTCCAACAGCCGCTTGATTTGGCGTGCAAACTCGGTGGGGGTATTGGCGATAAGCAGATTTTCACCGTCGGTATAGTCGATGCCGCGGGCGCCCACAGTGGTCGTCACCACCGCCTTGCCGGCCGACATAGCCTCGATTATCTTCACTCGGATGCCGCTGCCGCTGAGCAACGGCACCACATTGATTTGCTTGCTGGCAATGAAGCGGCGGGCATCGTCGACCTCGCCCACGACGGTGACACCGTCGATGCGGGTCTGCATCAGCTGGTCGGGCATTTTGCGCCCCGCCAGGTAGAGGCGGGCCTGCGGTACCTCATGGTGCACCACGGGCCACACATGCTCCAGCAACCAATGGATACTCTCTTGGTTGGGCATCCAGTCCATAGCTCCAAGGTGGTATATCGAATTCTCCTCCGGGACGACCGGACTGTCTGCAGTCTTCTGTATCTCCACCCCGAAAGGTATGGAGATTACGGGACGGCGGCAGCCGTTGGACTTGAAGTAGTCGGCGTCGCCCTGTGTGATGCATACGATGCCGTCATAGTCGTTCAGGTGCTCCAGCTCGTAGGCCCGCAAAGTGAGCGAGAGGTGCTTGAGATACCACCGCTTGAAGTAGCTGCGCGTGCTTTGCGAGACATGCTTCCAGATGAGGTGCTCCACATTGTGGGCGCGCAGGATGACTTTGGCTTGCGAGTACTTGCGGATAAGGGGCACGTAGGGCGTGAGGAAGATGCTCTCCACATGCACCACGTCGAACTGCTCCTGCTGCAGGATGGCGGTGAGGCGCTCGGCGAAGGGGCGGCTGACGTACCGCTTCACATGGTACGACTCGCCGCAGAGCATAGACGACGCCGCAGGCAAGGCTTTGACCGATAGGTCGATATAGACAGACTCCAAGCCCGTGGCCCGTCGGTAGTCGTCGGGCACCTGGTCCCACTGCACCGGATGCTTGTCGGTCTCCACCGTCAACACGCGCACCTCACAGCCTGCGGCAAGCAGGCCCTGCGTGATGCCGTTCATAGCCATCGTGCCGCCGTCGACCGGCGGATACGGAGGCTTGTTGCAGAGCTGGAGGACCTTCACTGATTGTTTGATTTTGCTATTGTGTAATCTTGTTAGTGTTTGCCGCGTCAGCCACTCGCACATTAACGCATTAACACATTAACGCATTTCTCTTATTCCTTCGGCAAAGCCTTAAAGCCAAAGCCCAGAATCTCCGAGCTCTCCATGATGTTGACGAAGGCCTTCGGGTCGAGGCGGTGCAGGTTGCTCTTGAGCTTCACCATGTCGGCACGGTCGAGGGTGACATATATCATCTTGCGCTCATTGCCCTGATAGAGGCCGGTACCGGTTAGGCAGGTGCCGCCGCGCCCCAGGTCGTTGAGGATGTAGTCGCGCACAGCCTCCATCTCGTCGGTGACGATGAACATGGTCTTGTAACTCTTCATACCGTCCACCACCAGGTCGATAATCTTACTCTCGATGAAGATGAGGATGATGGAGTAGATGGGCAGTCGGATGTCCTCGAAGGCGATGAGGGTGGTCAGCGAGATGCAGCTGTCGACGATGAGCACCAGCGTACCGAGGCTGATTTTGGTGTACTTGTGGATAATCATCGAGATGATGTCCGAGCCACCGCTGGTGGCACCGGCACGGAAGATGACGCCGATGGCCACGCCATAGATGAGACCGGCCACCACGGTATTCAGGAACATGTCGGGCATGAACCAACTCTGGCTACCGTCCTTGGCGATGTAATAGAGGGCCGACTGGGTCTCGGGAGCCACCGCACCACCATGGATGAGCGGTGCATAGCCCCACGTGGTCTCCATGATGTAGGTGAACACCGGTATCAGGATGACCGAGATGATGGTCTTCACGCCGAACTTGGGTCCCAGGATGATGGTGCCGATAATCAGCAACGGGATGTCCATACAGATACCCGACACCGAAATCTTCCAGCCCCACACCGCATTGAACACGTTGGCCAAACCATACACACCACCGGGGGCCAGGTGGTAGGGGTTGACAAACATCACGTCGCCCACGGCGAACAATGCACTACCGAGGATGAGCAACAGATAGGAGCCCATCTCCTTTTTCCAGTCTTTCCGAGTCTTTATTTCTGTCATAATGTACTAAATATAAACAAATAACAATCACCGCCCCCTGCGGGACGAGATTGCAAATATACACATTTTTTTTGATTTGAGCGACAAACGGGGCTCGAACCCGCGACCTGCGGCTTGGGAAGCCGCCGCTCTACCAACTGAGCTATTGTCGCTTGACACACGACCACTGTGGATCTAAATCCACCTCAACGTCGCTTTCTTGCCCCCAATTAACGGGGGCTGTTCTCAATTATTGTGCCGCCATTGAAAAAAAATTCAATTGTTGCGCGACAGGATGCTGACCAGCCTGATAAACAGGTTGATGATATCAAGGTAGATGTCGAGGGCCGAGTCGACGGCGTTGTCCAGCGTCTTGGGGAAGGCCTGCGATTTGGCCACGTCGTAGCCGATGTAGCCCGAGAAGAGGATGACAAACAGCCAGTCGAACAGCATGCCGCGGTAACCCAGCAGGAAGGTGGCCACCACCTCGGCCAGCAGACCCACAATCAGCGCCACCAGCAGCGTCCGCCCCAGTCCCAAGAAGAACTGCGGCGCCACCATCGCCAGCACCAGCATGGTGAGCGTCACCATGGCCGTAATGGCCATCGCCTTGGTCACCACCCCCACCGGCACCGCCGGCAGTATCATGGCCAGCATCAGCCCGATGGGAAGCACCACCAGGTTGTAGCCCACAAAGCTGATGAAGGGGTTGGTGCTGCGCGCGGCGATAAACACTCCCGCAAAGGTGGGCACCAGATAGGCCAGCAGCAGCATCCACCACTTCAGGTGCACTGCCGCCTGCATCATCATGTCGCCCAGGAAATAGACCATCGCGGCGTTGACCAGGAAGCCCCAGGCCAGCACACCGCACATCACCACGTTGAAACCACGCGTCGTGATGCTGTCGGCCTCGCCCGACTCCAGGCGCGCCTTCTTGCGGTCACTCAAATATGTTGTTACCGATGTCTCTGCCATAGTTCATTTTTTTCAAGGGCCCAAGAGCCCTTAATGTCTCTTATCCAAAATATTCATACTGTCCGTTCTCTCCCTTCACCGTCACCTGAGCCTTCTCGGCGGCCTCGACGTGGCCGATGACCTGCGCGTCGACGTTGAACGAGCGGGCGATGTCGATGATGCCGCGGGCCGTAGCCTCGTCGGTGTAGAGCTCCATGCGGTGACCCATATTGAACACCTTGTACATCTCCTGCCAGTCGGTCTTGCTCTCCTCGTGGATCATCTTGAAGAGCGGCGGCACCGCAAACAGGTTGTCCTTCACCACATGCAGCTTGTCGATGAAGTGCAGCACCTTGGTCTGCGCTCCACCCGAGCAGTGTATCATGCCGTCAATCTTGGGACGGTACTCATCCAGCACACGACGTATGATGGGGGCGTAAGTCCTTGTCGGCGAAAGCACCAGATGGCCGGCATCCACGCCCGGCACCTCGGTCGGGTCGGTCAGCAGCTTCGAGCCGCAGAAGACCACTTCCTGCGGCAGGTTGTGGTCGTAGCACATCGGGTACTTCTCGGCATAGACGTGCGAGAAGACATCGTGGCGGGCCGAGGTGAGGCCATTCGAGCCCATGCCACCGTTGTAGGCCGTCTCGTAGCTGGCCTGGCCATAGCTGGCCAGCGCCACTATCACGTTGCCAGCCTTGATACGGGCGTTGTCTATCACATCGGCTCTCCGCATACGAGCCGTCACCGTGCTGTCCACGATGATGGTGCGCACCAAGTCTCCCACGTCGGCCGTCTCACCGCCCGTGAGGACGATGTCAATGCCCATGTCGCGCATCGTCTGGCAGAACTCTTCGGTGCCGTTGATGACCGCCGAAATCACCTCGCCCGGCACCAGCTGCTTGTTGCGGCCGATGGTGGACGAAAGCAGGATATGGTCCAGCGCACCCACGCACAGCAGGTCGTCGGTGTTCATCACGATGGCGTCCACCGCAATGCCCTTCCACACACTCAGGTCGCCCGTCTCCTTCCAGTACATGTAGGCCAGCGAGCTCTTCGTGCCCGCCCCGTCGGCGTGCATGATGTTACAGTATTCCTTGTCTCCTCCCAGCATGTCGGGGATAATCTTGCAGAAAGCCTTCGGGTAGAGACCCTTGTCGATGTTCTTAATGGCGTTGTGCACATCCTCCTTCGAGGCCGATACACCGCGCTGGTTGTATTTATCCATTGGTCTATATCTTTTTGTATTCGAACCTGTATTTGTAGTTGAAGCGGCCACCGGCGATGCTGTCGTAGTAGCTGTAGGTGTCGTTGTACACCAGCCGTTCTTCGGTCAGCTGGTTGATGGTGTAATCCTCGGCCCATCCTTCGCGCCACAGCGCCAGGATGTTGCCTCCGGTGAGACTCCACATGTAGTAGGTCGTGTCGCCACGGTCGCTCATCATGCACGTGGCGTCGGCCATAAATGTCAGTCTCTGATGGTCGTAGCCCGGCAGCGTGTCGAGCGTCACATCGCCCGTGGCCACGTTGGCCATCCGTTCGATGGCATACACCAACTGCCACCGCCCGACGAGCATCTCCTCCGGACTCTTCGTGCAGGCCGTCAACGCCACCAGGGGCATCAGCAGCATTATCTTCACCAGTCGTTTTGTCATAACACAATATAGCACAACAACATAGTCGCACCGTCGCGACCCGTTGCCACTTGCAAAGATACGACTTTTTTTCAAAACCGCAAACAGAAATCCCTCTACCGCCGCTTCCGCAGCTCGCGCTGTATGGCCTCGCGCACCAAAACCTCCGGCGACAGCTTCTTGTCGTTGTCACCCCATATCTGTGCACGATAACAGCTAACACTGAGGTTGCGCGTGGTGGCGCTGTTCCAATTGGTGCAAGTCCCGTCGGAGACATACACGTCGGCCACACGGAACATCACGGCATTCAAGGTGTAGGAAATCTCCATGTTGACAGTGTCGAACTGCAGGATATTCAACGTGCCGCTCTTCATACACCACAACTCACTGTTATTATACTCTGACGTAAAATTATAGTATATAACAGGATGATAATAATAATAGTCTTGATTATTATAGTGTGGATAACAATCCAAATAAGTGTAGGTACTGTCGTAGGAAGGATGTTGGTAGATATACAGGCTGGTGAGATTGTAGCTGTAGGAACTTACGGCAGGCGCCGGAGTGAAATGAAACGAGAGTGAAGGCATAGCTCTGTTGCCCGACGGCAACGTTCCGATAGTAATAAATTGTAGTGATTGACCATAATTCTCATCATAATGGTTCCAATACACAGAAGGATACGAGTCCGTCCAACTGACGCTGCCGAAGGTGACACTGGTGCCGCTCGATGCCACCTCGAAGGTCCTCACCTCCCCGTAGCTGGTGCCGTTGGCGTTCTTGGCGTAGGCGCGATAAGAGTAGGTACCCTCCTCCAGATTGGTCAACGTGACGGAGATGCTGCAACTGGTGGTTCCTGCGGCACCCGTCTGGTTGACAACTATGCCGCTCGAGATTGTCGGCGTTCCCGTACCCTTCTTGTAGCATATGCCCGCCTGGGTCAGCGGTGCCGCACCGCTGGTGGGCACCTGGCCCGTGCACACCGCCGTCAACGACATCGGGTTCACCGTGGCCGTGCCCGTAGTCACAGTGGGCGTCGGCGCACGCATCGTGAAGGTGCGCGTGGCGCCATAGCTGGTGCCGTAGGCGTTGGTGGCATAGGCGCGGTAGGTGTATAGCTTGTCGTACTGCAACCCTGTGAGTTTCACCGAGAAACTGAACGCCGCGCTGCCATCGTAGCCTGTCGCCCCCACATGGCTGCCGCTCACGGTAGGGGTGCCGCTGCCCTGCACATAGCAGATGCCGCACTCCGTGACAGGGAGCTCGCCGGGGTTGGTGACATTGCCGTCGACCATCACCTGATCGGCCCCCATGGTGTAGCCTTCCGTCGTCACCACAGGGGCATGGGCGTCGACCCGGAACGTCTGCACATCACCGTATGCGGTGCCGAGACGGTTGACCGCATAGGCGCGATAGCTGTAGTCGACATTGTGCCTCACCTCCTCGAGCACGGCGCGGAAAGAGCCTTTGCCGCCCGTCGGCACCGCAGCCCGCAGGCATGCATCACTGACCGTAGGCGTCGTCGACCCGCCCGTCACATAGCAGATACCGCAGTCGGTCAGGTCGTCATTGCCATCGTCGACCACGGCACCCGACAACGTCACACTCGCGCGGTCGGACGCCACCTCGCTGCCGCGCGTCTCCACCTCGGGAACGGTCATAATCTTGGTGCAGCCTGCAAGACACAACGCCAGCACCAAAGGAAAATACCTTCTCATCATAATACAGATTGCTTCATTATCAACACAATACCACCACACCAACCCCTCTTTTCCACCTGCAAATATACAAAAATCTTTCAATCCATGCAGAAACACCCGCAAAAATTATGTCACTCACCCCCATCCCCTAGGCATCCTCCTCGCACCCTCCTCGCATCATCCTCGCTATTTAACATTTCGGATGCCTGGAAAAAGCGGGGAGCATACCCCCCACGTCCCTCGCCGCCCTTGGGCATTCGGCTGGCGCCCAACGGGTTGCCATTCTCCGGCGGCCCGACTTATTGCACCCGCCACACAATAAATGCGGGCTTTCCCGTTTGGAAAGGTTAAAAAATGTAAAATATATGGTTATGGATAAAGGAAGCAAAAGTTATTTGTACAGCATCGTGCTGGTGGCCGTGCTGGGCGGCCTGCTTTTCGGCTACGACACCGCCGTCATCAGCGGGGTCGAGAAGGGCCTGCAGGCCTTCTTCCTCGGGGCCGCCGACTTCCAGTACACCGACTTCATGCATGGCTTCACCTCCAGCAGTGCACTGATAGGCTGCATCATAGGCGCCTTGCTCAGCGGCATGATGGTCACCATCGCTGTTTTCACCGCTCTCTTCATTTACAAAAGCATATTTCTCAGGGCAATAGCCATCATCTTGCCGACCATTGCCAAGTGCAAAGATACGACTTTTTTTGAAATCCGCCTCCTCATTTTTCTCCGACGGCGTTCCCGCCGGACCCGCACCCGCCTCCGCTCCACCTTCAGTCAGACCATCCTCGGAGTTGCGTCGGAGGGCGGATGGCGGAGAGGGATTTCGCTGTATGGATTTTTATTTGTATATTTGCGGGTGGAAACGGAAACAAACGATTCATATAATCACCAAAGAACAAGACAATTATGACATCCTCCACCATCGTCGAATACATCAACGCCAATGCGCCGATGAGCAACATCCCCGAATTGCTCAACCTGCACCACAGCAACCCGCTGGGGCTGCACCCGATGGTCATCCCCATCCTGCTGCTGGTGCTGGGCATAGCCATGCGCGTCCTTATCACAGGCATCTACCGCAAGCAATCAAACAATCAGTCAATCAAGCCATCGACCTACCATTGGCTCTACGCCATGTGGTGGTTCTCCGTGGCGGCGACCTACTACTACTGCTTCTCGGGCGACCTGCCGCTCTTCGAGGATGTCGACCTAGGACGCAAGGAGATATGCATCGGATGGTTCTGCCAACGGCAGGTGGTCGGCATCGGCTGGTCGATAGTCGGCGTGGTGCTGCTCAGCTATGTGGCCTACAGCATGTTCAACGTGCTGCTGCATGTCATCGCCCACCAGAGCGACCGTATGGGCCTCGGCGAGAAGCAGTGGCGCGAATGGAACTGGATTATCGTCACGATGCTCCTCGGCGCCTCGGCCGCCGGCATCGCCGACGACACAGCCCCCATCACGGGCATCTGGATCATGATAGCCTACCACGTGGCGGTGTTCCTGATGGTGCTGGTCAAGCTGGTGGTCGACACCGTGCGCACCCGCCTCTTCTGGCGGTGCCTCCTCTCCGCCACCTGCTTCCTGGTGGTATTCGAGGCCATCACCATGCTGGCCATCGAATGCATCGAGGGCTACATCTACCTCTTCCTTCCCATCGTCGCCCTCTTCGTCTCCGCCGACGCCCGCTACAAGAAGAAACCGAACACCGCCGACGCAAAGTAACAACCCGTTGCCACAAAGAATATGCACACCGAACACCTGACCATCAACCACATGCGCCGGAGCGAAGTCGCAGAGTGCGCCGAACTCTCAGTCCAGGCATTCGCCGACTATGAGTATTTCACCCATTTCTTTCCCGACGAGCAGGAACGGCTGGCCTTCATGCGCGCCATGATTCTCAGCGAGTACCGTACCACCCGTCGCCGCGCACGCTTCCTGGTTGCCCGCTACAGGGGCACGCCGGTCGCTGTGGCCGACCTCTTCCCTCCCGACTGGAAGAAGCCCGGCGACCTGCAGTATATGCTCCACGGATGGGGCCATGTACTGCGCCTGCCCAAGCAGGACGTCATCAAGGAGTGGCTCGCGATGGATGCCGCTGCGGGCCACTACTGCCACACGCTGCTCGGCGGTTCCACATGGTATCTGAGCTCACTCACCGTCAGCCCCCGATACCAAGGGAAAGGGTTCGGACGCGAGATACTGATGGACTGCATCTTACCGTATGTATTCCTGAACTGTGGCACACGCCTATGCTTCTTCACCAACAGCGAGAGCAACCTGGCGTTCTACCAGCATCTGGGCTTCGAGGTCGCCGACTACCAGGAGCTTGACTGCCGCGGCCACAAGATGGGCAGCTGGAGCTTTGCAAAAGAATTGTAATACATAATTATGAAAGAGTCTGCAATGCAAGTGGAGACTACACAGCTTTTCCGCACCTCGCAGAGCTGGGATGGAATGGAGCTGCCCGACTATCTTCGTGGGCGTCCCGAGCTGGTGGGCTTGAAGTATGTGTTCCCAGCAGGTTGCAAGCTGGGGTGGCACCACCACGAGGTGATGAACTTCGGGGTGCTGACGCAGGGCGAGCTGACCATCGTCGCCCAGGACGGCACCGAGAAGGTAGTCCACGAGGGCGAGGCTGTGGTCGAGATGGTCGGCACCGTCCATCACGGCGAGAACCGCGGCCCACGCCCCGCCATCCTCTACATGTTCTACCTCTCCCAACCCGGCCTCCCCCTCGCCGTCCAGCATCCGGACGAGGCCCCCGCCCAGTAGCCGGCCCGCACCCATTCGGACAGGTGAGAGAAAAATCTTTTGGCCAGTCCGAATAATCTTCTTACCTTTGCAGCTGTAAACGAGATCCAAAGAGGGATCACAAAACCACCTAAACAGCACTAAACCACTACCTTTACTTCCATCAGGGCATTGCCCCCCCCCGGCGACGACCGGCGAACCGACAGGCACTGACGACAAGCATATAGGTATGACCTGCTTTGCACACAGCACGCTGACTTCTACCCCCCCACAAGACATTAGGGCTGGGAGGACATACTTTTTCATGCGGGACCCACACGGCCTCGGACGATGCCCACGGCATCCGTCCGGGGCTTTTTGTTTGCAAACCCATTTTAATTCAATTCAACTATTAATTCCTATAACTTTATCATTATGAAGAAAGTATTTTCAATCCTGATGGTCGCCTTCGCGTTGACGGCGATGGTGGCCTGCGGCGACAAAACCGAAGGCACCGGCAACGGTGGCGGCAACAACAATGGCGGCGGCACCCCCGACCCCGGCACCGAGCAGACCGACGCTCTTGCCGAGACAGAGTGGAGCTACTTCGAAGGCGACGAGCTGATGCTCGACCCCTACAGATACGTGGATGTGATATTCGGAAAGCACCACAGCATTGTCTATGGCGACAACAACCACCTGAGCGAGCCGGCTGTGCGCGTTTCCGCCTACGGCACCTACACCTACGACGAGGCCACTGGCACGGGTACCGCCACCCTGAAAGACCAGGACGACGACCACACGTTGGGGACAGCCACCTTCACCGTCAATGGCGAGGAAATGGAATTCTCCTTCAACAGCGAGACTTTTAGTATGAGAAAAGTGGAATATTGATAACTTAAACACCTAACGTTATGAAGAAGATATTTTCAATCCTGATGGTCGCCCTCGCGCTGACGGCGATGGTGGCCTGCGGCGATGAACCGACATCACCCTCAACCCCCGGCGGCGAGACCCCCGGTGGCGAGAATCCGGGCGGCGGCACCACCGCAGAGACGGACACCACCCTGATGAACTACACCCTGATGCGCTCGCTGGTCGACATCGACTGGGACGAGGCCTGCAGCCGCGTCATGGCGATGGGGTTCACCAGATACGAAGATGACGAAGAAGACAATGTACGCGCCTTCATAAAGGGGTCGCCGATGGGCGACTACTACGCCTGCTACCTGCGCTGCGACAATCTCGACGGGAGCAACCTCGTGGGCAGCGTGGTGATGCATGAGCACCACATGGGCTCCTCCAGCCAGGCCGTATGCGTGGAGAACCTTATATACCTCGTCAACGACGAGCGGCGCGTGCTCTCCGACATGTCTATCAATTCAGAGGATTGCGGAGGCATCATCACGTGGAATGACATCACTACGACCGGACAAACCAGCGGCGACCAAAGCTACTATCACGGCTACGCGGCCTTCGATGACTTCGCCACCGCGCTGCGCGCACTGGAGGTACACGCCAGCGTCACCCCCAACTGGGCCGACAACTACACCTACAACGGCTCGATGTACGTGGCCACCGGCTCCGCCGTCTGCACCAGCAACGCCTACGTCTCTATTGTGGAGAACATCATCACCCTGGAGAAAGAAGACAACCTCGACTAACACGCCCTTTAAAAGTATATAAATCATGAAGAAAGTATTGTTTGCGGCATCGCTACTGCTGCTCGGAATGGCAGCCGGCGCGCAGGAGACCAACTACTCCAAGAGCGATTTCGTCCCCGGCGACGAGATTATCTTCGACGACCCCGTGGAGAAGGAGAAGCTGGGCGAGTTCCCCTCGCACTGGGACATCCTCAGCGGCGAGGAGTGCGAAATCGTCAACCACAAAGGGACGCAGGCCATCAAGCTCTCTGGATGGTACACCGAGATAGTCCCGCTGATGAAACAAGCCGATTACCTGCCCGAGGAATTCACCATAGAGTTCGACGTATGGTCCAACGCCACCTTGGGCGGCAGCAACAACGACTGGATTCGACTGTCGCTATACTCGGAAGAATATTCCGATGGTGTCGTCAATGTAGACATGAACCCCGCTTTCAACAATACCCCCGAGGAGGGTGACCACGCCAGTCTCGTTTACAACTTCGTGTCTCCCTCAGGCGACAACCGTGAGGGCAGTGCCAAAGGAGAACTCCTCGACCCGCTCATCAAAGCCGACTCTTGGCTCCACGTATCCGTATCGTTCAACAAGCGTGCCTTCAAATACTATGTCAACGGCACCCGCATGGTGAACCTCCCCAACGTGATGCGACCCACCCGTATGAAGCTGGTATCCATCTCTAACTGCGACGAGAAAGACCGCTTCTTCATCAAAAACGTGCGCATCGCCCAGGGCGCCGTGCCGCTCTACGACCGCCTGACCTCCGACGGCAAGATTGTGACCTATGCCATCACCTTCGAGACCGGCAAGGCCGACCTCAAGCCAGAATCCGAGGTCGAGATCAACCGCGTGGCCAAGCTGATGAAGGAACACGCCGACCTGCAGTTCGAGGTGCAGGGCCACTGCGACAACACGGGCTCCGACGCCGTCAACGACCCGCTGAGCCAGCGGCGTGCCGACGCCATAGTGGCAGCCCTCGTGAAACAGGGCATCGACCCCTCGCGCCTCACCGCCGTGGGCAAAGGCTCCCACTCCCCCATCGCCCCCAACACCACCGACGAAGGCCGCGCCAAGAACCGCCGCGTCGAATTCGTCAAGAAGTAACCGCCCCACGGCGAGAACCGGGGTGCGAAGCCCGCCATCCTCTACATGTTCTACCTCTCGCAGAAGGACATGCCTCTGTCCATACAACACCCCGACAAGAATTGAAAACAAAAAACACGAATGTCCACGAATTACCCATTAATTCATGATATATTCATGGCAATTTGTGTTAAAAAGATGAGAAATGAAACATATTCTGACAACCCTTCTGGCGGCGGTCCTGCTGGCCGCTTGCTGTGGAGACAACAACGAGAAAGAGATGCCGATAACAGTAAACATAAAGTATACCGGCGTTGACGGCAACGCCCTGAAGTTCGCCAAGGAGATGACCGCCAGCGGCACTGTCGACGCCATCCGCGCCGAAGAGGGCAACCTGCGCTATGAGTATTACCAGTCGCTCGACGACCCCGAGACCGTCCTGCTCATCGACAGCTGGGCCAGCCAGGAGGCCATCGACCGCCACCACGCCACCCCCATGATGGCCACCATCGCCGCCCTCCGCGAGAAGTACGACCTCCACATGTCCGTCTCCCGCTACACCCCTGCCGACCAGTCCGAGAAAGACGAGCGGTTTATCCGGAAATAGTCGATGGCCATGGATATTGAGCAGATACGGGAGTTTGCACTGGGGCTGAACGCACAAGTCACAGAAGAATTGTTTGCCGAAGAATGGATTTCGTGGCGTATAGCGGGCAAATGGTTCCTCTTGATGCAGCTCGACGCCCCGGAACCCCGCGTAGCAGTCAAACTGCCGCCGGAACGGGGCTTGGAACTCAGGGAACACTATGATGCGGTGCAGCCTGCCTACCACATGAACAAGAGACATTGGAGCGACCTCTATATCGAACGTCTTGATGAGAATTTCATCAAAGAACTCATCACTGAATCATACCAATTGGTGCTGAGTAGGCTCCCCAAACATATAATTAAAGAAATAAGATGAAAGCATTGCTGATAAACGGAAGCGCACGTGCCAACGGCAACACGCGCATCGCATTGGAAGAGGTCGGCAAGACCTTGAAGGAAAACGGTATCGATTATGAGATTGTCGGCATCGGCCCGAAACCCGTGCACGGCTGCATTGCCTGCGGTCGCTGCCGCGAACTCGGACGCTGCGTCTTCGACGACGACCCCTGCAACCTCTTCGCGGAGAAACTCGCCACGAGCGACGCCCTCATCGTGGGCACCCCCACCTACTACGGCCAGCCCAACGGTGCCCTGCTCGCCGTCATGCAGCGGCTGTTCTACTCGCGTTCCGACCTGGCGATGAACAAGCCCGCCGCCGGCATCGCCGTCTGCCGCCGCGGAGGCGCCACGGCCGCCCTGCAGGCGCTCACCATGATGTTCCAACTGCATCACATGCCCATGGTCACGTCGCAGTATTGGAACATCGTCTACGGCCGAGCCGAAGGCGAGGCCGCACTCGACACCGAAGGCATGCAGACCATGCGCGCCCTCGGCCGCAACATGGCCTTCCTCCTGAAGCGCATCCACTCCTCCTCTCCCATACAATACCCCGAACGGGAGCCCTGGGACCCCATGCACTTCATCCGCTGAAGCCGCACAAACTTCAGAATGCATTCTTCTTTATGCTCCTGTGAATATTGCCTTATCACCATTTTATGTTTAATGCGTTAAACAATTTTTTTAAATTTTTGTTTAGCATATTAAACAAAATACCCTTACTGCAAAAAGTTGCCACTTTGGTTGTTCGGATTAACCTACTAACAAGTCCTATTCTCCTGTAGCCTTCGGCGATTTCTCGACGACAGTTGTCAGCCGAGCTGACGGCATACCAGTCGGCTAGCCAACGGCACACCACGGCGAAGTCTCGTGTATTCCCACTAATGCATTCACACATTCTTTTCACGCATTAACACATTCTTAAAGGCATTCCCTTCTTTATGGGTTATACAATCCTTGCCTCATCGAGTTCGACAGCCATAGCACTTTATGGGCTCTTTGTAATCTATTTATGACGAGTTAATTGGGGTTCATTTCAAGAGGCGAAAAACATTGGAATTGACCCACGAAACGAATCTCAATCGGGAACTTATCAACAGCCACCTCGCGTGCGCACACGCGAGTATTATTCCTTGCACCCGTGTGCGCGAGAAACCAAAGCAAATGTTAATAACTTAATTTGGACTCAATTACAAAATAGTAGTATCTTTGCAATCAAAAAAATGTGAATTCTATTTTTATGAAAAGATATACTATCAACCCTCCAAAAGGAGAATTTACTCAAAAAGATATAGATTTTCAAAAATTTCTTGAAATACTAAAACAATATCTTGGAAAGTATCCTGATGAAGATTTTTTCAATGCAACAATGTCTTTGACATGTAAAGACTATCGTTTACATTACCTTAAATCCCAATATTATAAAGGGCATGGCCAAATGGAAAAGGCGGTTGCAGAATTACACCAGACACTTGAATCTATTGAACAGATAGAGCCAATTGTGTCTGATGAATTTGACAATCCTAGCCTACTTATAATTGATAACGTTCCAAAAAACATCATTGAAGAAACAGATGTCTATTTTTCTGCAGGAGAAACATTTGCAATGGCCGGATTATTCGACGATTCTCTAAAATGTTATCAGAAATACCACATCGCAGCAAAAGTAAAATCCCATTATTATCCTAATTTATACTCGTTTAGACCATATAATGAATACTCTCTTTCGGACTTAATTAACAGAGAGATCACTTTGGTGCATCCATCTACCTTTAATGACCCTTTTGACACGCTCGTAATGCATTGGAAAGACCAACTCGAACATCGTTGTGCTGAAAAAACGCATGTAGCACCATATAAGAAATCGTTTGATTATTATCGAATACGTTCTTTTTCTGAAGATAAAGGGAGAAACAAAGCCTATAAAAACATTCTTATGTGGTCTCACTACGCAGACAATCATAGAGGATTTTGTGTTAAATATTCATTTGCAGAAAGTTTTGTGAACAATGAGAACATAGCATTGTTTTTTAGGCCGGTAATCTATAAGAATTCATCTGAGAAAGTCAATATTGATATCGATAGCATCAATTCCGATTTGGCATATTGTACTAAAAACCATTCGTGGAAATATGAAAACGAAATTAGATTGATTGGATATCTTCCTAATACAAATTCTTTTTACTCCCCAATACCAATGGGTAGGTTTTGCAAAATTGACGCCGTTTATTTTGGCGCCAGAGCTTCGGACCAAAACATTACAACAATAAAACAAATACTAAAAAATGAAAATGTGAAGTATTACAAGATGGCCAGTACACCAACAAACATATACAATATTACTGCGCAAGCTTTATAACTACATTTGCAAAGGTGCGAGTTTTATATGATATGTGACAGATTATTTTCAACAATGAACAAACTTGGGCGCGTTTCTGCCCTAAAACAAATCCAACTTTTTGAAAAAACAAGAATTTCGACCAACATTCAATATCATTTGGGAAAATAACCCAGTATTTCATCAAGCATCTTTTCACTAAGTTTATACTGTTCAATAATATCAACAAAAGCAGTCCTAATGTTGGCCTTTCCGGCTTTCATCCGTCCTATGGATTGCTTCATTTTCAGAAGACTATCATTCAGTTTTCTGAAAACCTGCTTGTCATATGATTGCAACAATTCGATGGATGGGTCTATAAAAGATTTTTCCAAGGCGAATGGATTGATTTCTGCATCTCCAGTAAACGCAGCATTAAATAAAATGGATAATTCTGAATAGACTTGAGGAGGCATCTCTTTCAAAACATGTGAACTTGCGGCATAAAGTTCTCCTGCATATTCCATTTTTACATAATCAAAATCATCTGTAAAAGCACGACTATATCTTTCATATGAAACCATCGCTTCTTTTGCTTGATCATGCAAGAATTTAACAATTTGAGTAAAGTTAATTATCTTTTTTTGTTTTGCATGAGCTTCTTTATTCGATTTAAAATACTTATTTAAAAATTTAAAAAGGTCTTCTTTGTCCAAGTTGTCGAACATGGAACCGTCCAAAGAATGGTATATGGGTAAAATGGGGGTAAAATATGCTGTAGGATTATCACAATAATCTTTCACATATTTTTCTAATGCTACTATTTGGCAATCCATTGTCTGTGCATATGTCAATAATTCAGACTTCCATCTTTCCCCATTCTTTCTCATCTTTTTATTATCGAAAGAAATTTGTGCCGAACGCTCTATTGCTACACCGAGAACGAGCATAATAATTGGGAAGATAATGCTGTAAAAAACACTTGTAGATTCTTTGTGCTCCGCATATATTATTTGTGATACCGGTAAGGGGTGTTCAAGGTTTATTGTATCAGAGTTAAATGATGCAAAAATTGTATCTGGTGTTTGAATATTATTGGGTTCAATCTTTTTTTGTTCGACAGAAATAGAATTATCTTTTATGCTCGCAGAGTCATTGGACACCTTTAAAGTATCGATTTGCATTGACAATATTATTCCTATAAGACAAATATGCAACATGTTAATTTAAGTTTAATATTAAATAAATGCTTTCAAATTCTTCTTCCATAAGTATCAATCATGATTTTTTCTCCATTGAGTTTTACTTCACAATGATTCTCTTCAAAAAACTGATCCACTTCATCATAAACACATTCTATAACTTCTCGCCCATTTCTGTTTATAAAGCCCCATTTATTATTCCTGCATACTGCAAGGCGACCGCACGCAAAGCCATAACTGTCAATCCTATCGTATCTTGGCTCGCATATTTCCTTCCCAAACTTATTTAGCACACCCCATTTCCCATTCTTACATACATTTATTGATGTAAATCCCATTTGTATTTCGTCATATACAACAGGCACGATTATTTGTCCAGTATGATCATAAAGTCCTTTTTTGCTCTGTTTAGTCACCGTTACCATTCCTCCCATTGTCATCACCTCATCATATTCAAAGGGAACAACAACCTGGTTCTTTTTATTTATAACACCCCATAGGCGTTCTTTTATTGCCATCAACAAAACTGGTCCCATTATCGACAAATCTATCAAATTAATATATTCAAAAGGTATTATCAATTCACCCTTCGTCTTTAATGCACCTGATTTCTCTCCATTTTCAACAATTGCGATTCCATGCATAAAGGCATACGCTTTATCATATACACATGGGATAACCTCCTCCATAGATTCGTCAATAAACCCAAACTTTCCATCTTTCTTTACTAAGGCAAACCCTTCATTGAAAACATCCACTGCACTATATTGTTCAAGACCGGAAACTTTTCCATTGCCCATTAAATACCTCCATGACCATTGGTTATTTTTCTTCACGCGGATTCTATTGTTATCGCGTAGTATTATTTTTTCACAATCAATAGGAATTACATTCTCAATATTGTTATTATATGCCCCCCACAATTCCCCCTTTTTTACTATAATCAATCGAGGATGAATTTCAATTCTATCATATTCAGAATTCAGTACCACGGAAAAAGATGTACTGTCCAGAAGACCCCATTTGCCGTTTCTTCTAACTCTACTGAAATGGACAATTCCATCATATTCGATTTCGTCATATACAAAAGGAACAACTTGAGCCATTGTGGGATAATTATATACTCCCAATAGCCCATCTTTTTTCATTACAATATATTTGGTCTTTTCTAAGCTAAACCTATCAATATACATATTCATGTTCGGCCCAAATACATCATCGGGTATATTAACGGTTGTGATATGGCAATATGCTTTTTTCTTTCCATCATCACATTCTATTATATCATGATTACATGGAAGCTTTACCGAACCATTATCACACAACAAACCACATTTCTCATTTTGATAAGTTTCTATTAAATTCCATGGTCCATAGTATCGTCCAATTTCATCGTAAATATATGGAGCTATACATAATCCCTTTAGATTATACATCCCCCATTTATTATCTTTTTTTACAGCTACAACAAATCTATAATGGTCCTTATATCCATATTGATTTTCTGAATGAATTATGGATATCTCTGAAATTTCAAAGGGGGTCAAATAGTTTTCAAATTTGTCTATTACAGCGTATAAACCATCTCCTCTCCTTAGAATGGTAAATGCAGCTTTTTTTAAAACTATAGAATACTTACTCGAAAAGAGTATGCTTTTCTTGACAACATCTGAATCATCTTCCTGATACAATTTAACATTGTACAACAACCACTCTTCGCTACTTTTACATCGGAAACAGCCTTTCCCTATATATTTAATAAAATCATAAAAGGGTTTGACAACCACGTGGCCTTCCCTATTAATTAATCCATAATGATTATCCGTTATTACAATAAATGCCTCTTTTATACCTGTCCCTATACCATCATATTCGGGGACAACTTTCAGTATGCCCTCATGCGAAGCAATGCCAAATTTTCCATCCTGTTCTAGGATATAGCATTTTTTTCCTTGGCTGTCTGTTATACTATCATATATAAATGGTAGCAATGGCTCATCATTTCTATTAACAAGTCCATATTTCCCATCTTTCTTCAATATAGCCACTCCATATTTACTATAATTACGAGTAACCGTAATATCATTTGCCGCGAACAACCTTCCTTTATTGTCTATTATTATTCTCTTTCCTTTGACATTTTTAAAATAGTTTATCTTTTCCTTAAACAATATTTCCTCGGCTTGTGTGAATGGCACAACTACATTTCCGTGTTTATCAATCACGCCCCAAGAGCCATCTTTCTTTGCACCCGTAACACATTCTTCCTCACTTCCAAAAGGTTTTATCCATTCATAACATAATGGAATAATATCATTACCATTCAAATCTAAACATCCCCATTTGTCATTCTTGCAAACGTTTATCAGTCCCGAGGAAAACGTCCGCAATATTTCGTCATATATGAATGGGACAACCACAGCGTTATTCTTTCCAACAACACCATAGTGTCTCCCATCGTATTTTATCTTCAAATCATTCATTTCCAATTCAATTATTTCAACTGCTTACAAATTGTAAGCAACTCAACAGATTATTCCTAATTCAAAAAATTCGAACTTGGTTGCCTTCAAATATCTGTATGGCGTTCTGCTGGGTCATATTCTCAGTACGCATTCTTTTATGTTATTTTGACTGCAAAGATACACTTTTTTTCTGAAACGGCAAAATCAATTATCTGAACCAACGGTAATGGTGCCGATGAATATCGACGGCGACACGCGGCGGTTGATGTTGCGGTGGCTCTTGTCAGCTTTCTTTTCGTCGGGGGAGAGGGTCGAGATGCAGGCGGTATTGGCTGCCTCGACGATGGCATAGAGGTGATAATTGAATGTGTTATCGTGTGAATGTGATAGTGCGTTAGTCCGATTTGCTTGTTTGTCCCTTGACTCATTCTTGCATTTTGATGCTATCTCATCGCTGAGGTCGGGCAGGTCGAAGGCGACGCTGGCGGCTCGCCGCTCAACGCAGGCCACGAGCTGGCAGACCTCCACCTGGAATTCGACGGCATAGATGAAGACCACATCGTCGGGGTTGGCATGATCATCACTGCTGCAGGGGTCGAACTGAAGCTCTACATGCAGGCCATCGGCATGGCAATTGGTAAAATCCACGCGGGCTATCGGGCCGGTGGAGAGAATCAGGCGGGGATAGTCGATATGCACCGTACCGTCGTCGTAGGTGAAGCATTGCTTGTTGATCCGGGCGAACTCGTTGTTCTCGACATGCCCGCGGGCGTGGGCTTCCTTGGCGAGGCCGCGCTGGATGACGGAGCCGAGGATGGAGGAGGTGTGCTGCATGGCCTTGAAGAGCGCACGCTGCCGCAGCTGCGCCTCCGACTTGTTGTCGTTGAACGACGTAGCCTTGCTGCGACTGAACTGCTTGCCCAATCGGGTGTAATAGACACGGTTGCCGATGGTGCCCGTCTGCTCTATAAGGGATGGTTTGACCTTTGCCATAGTATGTTTATAACGGAGGATTATTATATTTAGTATAGAATTACCATATAGGCACCCAAAACGGGAACAACAGGGGAGCAATAGGGGAGCAAAACCAATAGAGTACTATATAGCAATGTATCAGGGATATATGATTTACTATAACTTAGTCTTTGACCCAACACAAGCAGCAAACAATAATCATTGTATAACAAACACTTGTAAATTTAATTCACTCTTTTTGCGAATATGAAAAAGCTGTTTTGTCGGAGCAAAAATATGGTCATTTCAGAATACAACAAAATATTTCCCCATTTTACACGTTATAATGGCAAACACAAATGATATGAATACTACAATAATCAATAACGAGTATTCTCCCGCAGAGGCTCTGTGGGCAATGTATATGTCGCAGAGCAAGGCGGTACGCAAGGCGTTCCGTGTACGTTTGCATGCCGAAGAGGAAGCCGAGTCTCGCCGTAAAAGCATGGAGGTTTATGCCAAAACATTGTCCCAGGAAGAACTTGAAGCTACTGAACGCATGGTAGAAAGCATAAAGCAAGGCGTTGCCGATGTAAGAAAAGCCGCTGCCGAAGGTCGCACCGTAGGCCGTCCGGCAGAAGAGTTGTTGGATGAATTACTGTCAGAGGCATGACAGTCAATATCACCACGCATCCGGAGTTCGTCCGACAGATGAAACGCTACGCCAAGAAGTACCGTTCTTTGGCAAGCGACTACGCAGAGTTTCTCAGAAGTCTCCACAACGACCCATTCCAAGGTGTTGACTTGGGCAACGGAATACGGAAAGTAAGGCTTGCCGTTGTATCCAAAGGAAAAGGAAAAAGCGGCGGCATGAGAGTGATAACATTCTCCTTGGAAAAGATTGATGACGAGGTTATCAACATTACACTACTGTATATCTATGACAAAAACGAAATGGCAAACGTCTCGGATGATTTTATACGTTATTTATTAGCGCATTAATTTAGCCAATAAACACAGAACGAGCCACCCTATCGGGCGGCTCGTTCTGTTTATTTACAGCTCGCAGAGGCTTATTTACGGCGGCCTTCGCCGTCGCCACCGCTGCGACGCTCGCCACCGTTGCCACCTTCGCGACGGCCATGACCACCACGGTCGCCGTCCTTGCGGGGACCACGGTCGCCACCTTCGCGGCGCGGACCACGGGCGAGCTTCTCCTCCACATAGCCTTCGGGCTTGGGCAGGAGGGCCTTGCGGCTGAGCTTGATCTTGCCGTTCTTCTCGTCGAAGGCGATGACCTTCACCTGGAACTCGTCGCCTTCCTTGATGAGACCTTCGAGGGTGGCGGGGTGACCCCACTCATACTCGCTGATGTGCATCAGGCCTTCCTTGCCGGGCAGGAACTCCATGAAGGCGCCGAACTCGACAATCGAGACGACCTTGGCGTCGTATACGTCACCCACCTCGGGGACGGTGCAAATGTCCTTGATCCACTTGAGGGCAGCAGCGATGTCGTCCTTGTTGGACGCGGCAACGTCGACGATGCCGAACTCGCCTTC
>JAEEGG010004955.1_pt1 | contig 32046 bp, 28 predicted proteins | sample 9134161 | NCBI WGS metagenome assembly JAEEGG01 (sample SAMN16246543, study PRJNA631951) | gut metagenome | biome: gut microbiome; feature: rumen; material: CR-attached | host: Bos | place: Iran: Karaj | collected 2018-10 | reverse complement strand
AAAGGGAATAAATATTATATTATTGATTATCAATAAAATATAACCACAATCCCTCAAAAAAACATCAATTATATTTGTTTTTCAACTGGAAAGAATAACCTCTTTAATGTTTTGATGCGGGGTTCGGAGGGAAGGGGCGCGGCTGTGGGGCGCGAACGGGTTTTCTCCCGGCGGAGCTGCGGGGGGCTCGGGGGAAGGCCCTCCTCGCCCCGCCGAGGAAAACCCTCCGAACCCAGCGCGGACCGAACCCGCGAAACACCGATATCGAAAACTGTCCATCGGAAGCAGGGCCTATTTGGCCTGCTCGCTCATTTTCCCCGCATATAATGATATTATCCCGGTAAAAACTCATATTATGCGGCTGTTTTCCGGGAAAACAGGGGTTTAAGGCCGCATGGTATGAGGAAATGCGCAGCACAGTCATTTTATGCGCTTGCGCATTTTTCTCTGAGGAGGTATGTGTAGGCAATGGGGTTTTCTATTGGCGTTTTTTGGCTATGGAATGAAAATTATGGCTAATTTTGTGGAGATTACGCTTTATGAAAAGGTTTGTTTTCATACTCCTGGCTGCGGCTTTTGTGATTATGCCTCTTGCGACTTCTTGCTCAAAGATTGAGCAGCCGTCCAAGGAGGAAATCTCGGAGCCGAACAAGGATGCCGATGATACGCATCCGGGCGTCGGGTCGTTATTTGGCTTCAACAAGAAGCACGGAAATAATTCTGGCGAAGATAATGGCAGCGGCGGTGGTAGCGGTAGCGGGAACAACAACGGGGGATCCAGTGGCGGAAGCAATGGCGGGAACGGTGGTAATTCCGGCGGCAACAATGGAGGAAATGGAGGAGGTTCCGGTGGTGGATCCAACGGCGGTAATTCTGGTGGAGGAAACAATGGAGGAGGCTCCAGTGGAGGCAACAACGGTGGTAATTCCGGTGGCGGAAACGGAGGCGGTTCCAATGGCGGAGGTAACTCTGGCGGCGGAAACTCCGGCGGCGGCAACAACGGTGGTAATTCCGGTGGCGGAAACGGAGGCGGTTCCAATGGTGGAGGAAACTCTGGCGGCGGAAACTCCGGCGGCGGAAACTCCGGTGGCGGAAACGGCGGCAACACCGAGCCCGTCAGTCCCGTGGCGAACGCCAAGGTGGTGCGGACGTGGACGGTGGATTATTGCATTCTCAATGTCAGCGGCGGCGGGATCAGCATTATGGCCGGGTTCAAGGGCTGCGACATTGAGGAGATGGCCTGGATGGCGGAGAGGAACGGGGCCGAGTTCGACGTCAGCAAGGTGGCCGGGTACAAGGTTACCAACATTGAGTTGTACGACAACAATGTTCTGGCGGTTAATTTCGAGAATAAGGAAGTGTTCTACGGCAATCTCGCCATTGCCGGCAAGAACGTTACATATACTTTCATCAGCGGAGGGAAGGATCTGAAGGATGTGAGCGCCAGCGGAACGATGACTTCTCCTGCCCCCAAGAACACTGTGCTGATCCTGAGCGCCACCGTCAAGGAGTACTCCGGGTCGATTGAATTTAATTTGATTGAAGTCTGATAATTTCTGATAGTTATATGAAGAAGGCACTGATTACGGGTATTACGGGCCAGGACGGCAGTTTTCTGGCGGAGTTCCTGATTGAGAAGGGTTACGAGGTGCACGGGGTGCTGCGGCGCAGTTCGAGTTTCAACACGGGGCGCATCGAGCATCTGTACCTGGACGAGTGGGTGCGGGATATGAAGCGCAGGCGTCTGGTGAATCTGCACTGGGGCGATATGACGGACTCTTCCAGCCTCATCCGGCTCATCATCGAAATCAAGCCTGACGAGATATACAATCTTGCGGCGCAGAGCCACGTGAAGGTGAGCTTCGAGGTGCCGGAGTTTACGGCGGAGGCCGATGCTCTGGGCGTGCTGAGGCTGCTGGAGGCTGTGCGCATCGCCGGCCTGACGGACAGCTGCCGCATCTACCAGGCGAGCACCAGCGAGCTGTACGGTATGGTGCAGGAAGTGCCGCAGAAGGAGACGACGCCCTTCTATCCGCGCAGTCCCTACGGCGTGGCGAAGCTCTACGGCTACTGGATTATGAAGAATTACCGCGAGAGCTACGGTATGTACTGCTGCAACGGCATCCTCTTCAATCACGAGAGCGAGCGGCGCGGCGAGACGTTCGTGACGCGCAAGATCACGCTGGCGGCGGCGCGCATCGCCCGGGGACTTCAGGACAAGCTGTACCTCGGCAATATGAATGCGCTGCGCGACTGGGGTTATGCCGGCGATTATGTGGAGTGTATGTGGCTCATCCTGCAGCAGGAGCGGCCGGATGATTACGTAATCGCGACGGGCGAGAACCACAGCGTGCGGGAGTTCTGCACGCTGGCCTTCCGCGAGGCGGGCATCGAGCTGCGCTGGGAGGGCGAAGGCATCCACGAGAAGGGCATCTGCGTGGCAGATCGCAGGGCACAGGCCACCGGGCTGCCGGGCACCTCGCTGGAGGGCCGCACGCTCGTGGAGGTCGACCCGAAGTACTTCCGCCCGGCAGAGGTAGACCAGCTGCTGGGCGATCCATCGAAGGCTCGCAAGGCACTCGGCTGGAACCCGCGCAAGACGAGCTTCGAGGAGCTCGTGAAGATAATGGTGAAACACGATTTGGAGGAAGTTGGCAAATGACACATCTGACCGATGAAGAGCGCAAAGCGCAAATGGAGGCGATGAAATCCTTCGACGAACAAATGCCGTGCGTCGGTATTTTCTGGTATGACCCTCAGGACCACGCCTTTTTCGGAGTACGTAAGAAAGAACTTACTCCCAAGATGGTCGAAGAGGCTGCTGAGAAGGGGCTTCCGTTCATAAATTACCCTACCCTGCATCGTCAGGTTTGGGCCAAGGAGTTCTTCAAAGCGCAGGCGAAGCACCTGGACACCAAGTTCAAGGGCGATTACACTCAAATCCCCCGCGGACGTGTAGCCTGGAACATCGACAAGTTCATCGTGCTGGTGGGACACTGGGCAGAACCGGTGCAGGAAGAGCTGACGGGACTTCTGGAGCAGGAGTTCTCACTTCCCTACTTTGAATACGTATATGACGAGCACTGGGACCTCGGCCACGGATGGTCGGGAGATATGCCGTCAAGATAAACGTTTCCGCGGTATGCGACTTTCTGCCATAACTCTCATACTGCGGAAGCAAAACGGCCGTTTTCGGCGAAAATCGCTCCTTGGTATGGGACTTTGACCTCTAACTCTCATACTGCGGAAGCAAAATGGGTAAGACAATGGAAAACATATCCGCATTCAAACGTTTCAAGCTTTTTGTAAGCCGGGTGCTGGACAAGGTGGCGCCGGGGCTGCTGTATGGCCGCCGCTTTTACTCGCAGGCCGGCGAGGATATGCTGCTGTCCCTCTACTACGAGGGGAAGAAGCACAAGGGCTTCTATGTGGACGTGGGGGCGCATCACCCCTACCGCTTCTCGAACACCGCCTACTTCTACAGGCGGGGCTGGCGCGGCATCAACATCGAGCCGACCCCCAGCCTCTTCAAGGCCTTCCCGAGGCGGCGCAGACGCGACATCAACCTCAACGTCGGCATCGGCAACGGCGAGAAGCTGACCTTCTACGTCTTCAACGAGGGGGCGCTGAACACCTTCGACCCTGAGATCGCCCGCAGCCGCGACGGCTCGTACGACGGGAAATACCGCATCATCGACCGCATCGAGGTTCAGACCCGCACTCTCGCCGACATTCTGGACAAGCACCTGCCGGCCGGCACCCCCATCGACCTTCTGACCATCGACGTGGAGGGTATGGACTTCGCCGTGCTCAAGTCGAACGACTGGACCAGGTATCTGCCGCAGTTCATACTGGTGGAGTGCGAGAGCGAGCTCGACGACCTCTCCGACGACGAGATTTATCAGTTCCTGCACGCGAAGGGCTACTCGATTGCGGGCAGGACTCTGTATACAACCCTTTTCAAATATGGAAAAGAACAGTAAGATATATGTGGCAGGCCACCGCGGGATGGTGGGCAGCGCCATCGTGAGGGAGCTGCGGCGGCAGGGCTATGACAACCTGGTGCTGCGCACGCACTCGGAGCTGGACCTGACCCGGCAGGCCGATGTTGAGGCGTTCTTCGAAGCCGAGCGGCCGGAATATGTGTTCCTGGCGGCTGCGAAGGTGGGCGGCATAGTGGCCAACCAGAATGCGCTGGCGGACTTTATGTACGACAATATGATTCTGGAGATGAACGTGATCCACGCCGCGTGGCGCAACGGCTGCCGCAAGCTGGAGTTCCTCGGCAGCAGCTGCATCTATCCGAGGATGGCACCACAGCCGATGCCGGAGAGCTGCCTGCTCACCGGCGCGCTGGAGAAAACCAACGAGGCGTACGCGCTGGCCAAGATCAGCGGCCTGAAGTACTGCGAATTCCTCAACCGCCAGTACGGCACCGACTTCATCAGCGTGATGCCGACTAACCTCTACGGCCCGAACGACAACTACCATCCTGAGCACAGCCACGTGCTGCCGGCGCTGATCCGCCGCTTCCACGAGGCGAAGGTAGCCGGGCTGCCGAGCGTGACCTGCTGGGGCGACGGAAGCCCGCTGCGCGAGTTCCTCTACGTCGACGACCTGGCGAACCTCTGCGTCTTTTTGATGAACAACTACAGCGGCGACGAGACTGTGAATGCCGGCACGGGCAAGGAGCTCAGCATCAAGGCGCTGACGGAGCTGGTGGCCCGCGTGGTGGGCTACACCGGCCGCATCGAGTGGGACAGCACCCGTCCGAACGGCACTCCCCGCAAGCTGCTGGACGTCAGCAAGGCCACGGCGCTGGGCTGGACCTACAAGACGGAGCTGGAAGACGGCATCCGCCTGGCCTACGAGGACTTCCTCACGAATCCCGTGCGGGCGGAAAGGTAGCCTTTAACTTCTGGGACAGACATCGAGTATTTAAATCCTATCTATATGAAACTGAGAATCTTTTTTCTGGCGGTGATGATGCTGGTGGGCGTCGGCGCCGCTGCGTATGCCCAAGAGGCTTTCAGAGTTAATGTGGTGCAGCCGGAGCACGCCAAGATGGTGGTGACTCCCGCAGTGCCCGAAGACGGTATGGTGCCGGCCGGCACCGTTCTGCACGTAAAGGTCAGCGACATCGAGCCCGGCTGGACCTTCGACAGCGGCTACTATCTGGCTATGACCAAAACTGTCCGCTGGCCTGTGAACATCGAGTCGATGGAGCCGGAGTTCGACGTCAAGGTGGAGGGCAACATTATGAGCCTCGGAGCTTCGATAATGGAGGCTTCCCGCGCCGAGGGCTACAAGGTCATCCAGGACATCGAGTATGCCAAGCCCGGCGTCAAGCCGCTGAAGTACGATGCCTTTATCCCCGACGGGGCAAATAATCTGCCGGGCATCGTGATTATCCACGGCGGCGGCTGGTCTTCGAACACTGAGGACATTATGCGCGGCCTGGCCCGCGAGCTCGTCAAAGGCGGCAAATACGTGGTCTTCAGCATCGACTACCGCTGGATCAACAATGGCGACGGCGACGAGACTCCCAATACTATGACTGACCTCATCGACGACTGCTACGGTGCCATCCTGCACATCCAGAAGCACGCGAAGGACTACGGCCTCAACCGCCGCAAGCTGGCTGTGACTGGCGACAGTGCCGGCGGCCATCTGTCTGCCATCTGCATCGACGCCGTGGAGCGCGTGGGCAAGGACGGTTTCGTGCCGACCTATATGCCGAAGGGTATGTGGCTGGGCCGTGCCCGCCGCTGGCTGAAGGGCATCAAGGCTGCCGCGCCGAGCTACGGTGTGTTCGATGCCAAGAGTCTAGCCGGCTTCGTGAGGAATATGCCGGAGGAGGAGGTTGTCAAGGTTGTGCCGATGGACAACGTTCCTGAGGTTCGCAAGCGTGCCGTGCCGCAGTTCCTGACGCTGGGTACACTGGACCGCACTGTGGGCCGCGAGCCGATGGAGGAGTATGTGCAGCTGATGAAGGATAAGGGCCAGAGGGTCGAGTACATTCTCATCGACGGGGCCAGCCACGCTTTCTTCGATTGGAAGCCGGACCAGCGCACGAAGGATACTTTCGAGAAGTTCGGTGTCCCCTACGCCAGGAAGATGCAGGAATTCTTCGATTCGGTATTCTACAAGTAAGCAATCTAAGTTTATCGCAAGCGAAAGGCCTTCCTTGGGCTGCGGGAGCTGTTGCTAGGAGAGTAGCTAAAATACTCTCTTGCGCAACACTCCCTCCGCCACTGACGGAAGGCCTTTGTCGTAACTGCTTGCCACAGCAAGCAGGTTCCTAGATGGGCGGCAAAAAACGGAAACCGTTAGAGTTCCAGGTGGAGCGTGAGCTCTTCGCCGGTCAAGGGATTGCGGAAGACGGCGGTGTAATTGCCGGTGGGGAGCCAGATGTACGAGGTCTCGAAGGGGTCTTCTTCGTCATACTCGTAGATTTCGCAGGCCATCGCACGGCCTTCCTCAAAGCAGTCCCAATGGGAGCGCCATACGACCGGCTTTGAACTGCCCTCGGGGAAGATTGCCCACGGGATGTCCTTCTGGGTCCTGAAATAGAGATAGAGGCTCTCGCCGTTCAAAGCCTTTTGCATACCTTCGGGCTGATCCTGCGCGTAGCCCACCTCGATGAGCGACGACAGCGGACGCTTGGTAAAGACGATACAGTCGTACGGGAGCAGGGAGTACGGAACCCACTCTCCGCTTGCCTCATCCTTGACGGCAAGAGCGATCCGGTCCCCGTCGGCAATGCCGCCGGCGATCATACACTCCTGCGGGACGATCTCATACCAGCGATACATATCCACTTCCATCGTATGGTCTTTGGAAATCTGCTCCTTGAAGGCGCCCTTGCTGTCGTAAAGAGCAAAGCAGAGCGTGACCTTGACATAGTTGTCGATTGGAGGAATATAGGAGTCCAAATAGAAATAGCATCTTTCAAGGGTGAACTTCGTGTTCTGCCCAAGATCGAAAGACGGGGTAATGACCGCATCTGAAAGATGCAGATTATACTGAGGCTCACCGCCCTCGTCAGGCTTGATATTGAAGACGGCAGTCTGCCCGTCATAGAACTCGGTCATATCTTCCTCGTGACCTTCTATCGGGGCGAAGGTAAAGAATGCAGACCCCTGGCCCCAGCCGTAATTGATGCTGAAAAAGCGGCCGTCGTAGCCGTCGATCACGAAGGCGTGGCCCCCTTCTTCGCTGTAGCCGGCATAGAGGATGGGCCTGTCGGCATTAATCTCATCCTTCATCTTCTGCTCCCACATCTTCTGCGAGTGGACTTCTTCGCGATAGTCTATCTTCATCTGCTTGTCATAGCCGAAATACTCCGTCAGATGATAGGCATCTTGGGTATATGCGCCGGAACCCTCAAGATCGAAATTCATCTTGTACATCACAGCCACGTCATAGAGCAGCCGGGCGATCTGCTCCGACTCCTGGGCGTTGTAGCCCTTGGCTTTGTCGGGCATCAGCGACCAGTCGTAGGTGTGGCCCAGCTGTATGGGCGAGATGTGTCCGCCGCCGAAGTCGTAGGCAGGGATCGTCCCCACCCCTTTCTCGGGCCATCTGTGATATTTCATTATAATGGCGGTGGCCGTGGCGACGCAGCCAATCGGCGGCTTCTGGCCGTCTATCTTCGGAGCCAGGTCGTTGAAGGGAGAGAACTGGTTCCATTTCGCAGTCTTGAGGACGACAGGCTCTTCGGGTTCCTCTTCGTCGGCCTTCGTAGCCGAGGAAACCCAGCCCTTCGAGCGGGCGAAAGAGATGATGTCGGCATACCACTTCAGGCCGTCCATCATATTGACGGGGATGTTTCCGACGGGGAACGCATCCTCGAAGGAATATGCAAGCACCTTGCGGGCTACATCGTCGCCGGCAGCGATGACATAACCGCCGGAAGGCATATCAAAGACATATAGTGCAGGGTCTGCCGGAGCCTTGGTGACACTCTCGGGAAATGTATACACCAGCCGAAGGTCCTCGGCACGCACGGCTGCAGCCTTGGTGAGGCCGCGCTCGGCAGTGAAAAACTCAGCGGCATTGCGGCGGGCCTGGGCCTCGGGGATGGGCCTGGCATCTGACATCTGCCACACAAGCAGTGCGGCAACTATTGCTATCAACCTTCTCATTTGCGCAGATCCCTCAGATTAAGTCTTGTTTCGGTCTTGAAGTCAGTGACTCTGACTCTGCTGGCACCGTTCAGCTCGACGATTACCTTGTGCTCGCCGCTCTCGGAATAGTGGTGCTCTATGCCGGCCTGCCACAGGTCGCAGGTCCCGTCGCCCCAGAAAACGAAGCTGTCGCGGTTGTTTCCTTGCAGCTCAGGCACTTTCACCACCTGCTCCGCAGAGGAGAAGATGAACGCGGGAAGGCGGCTGTACTGATGGACCACGACGGTATCGGGCTCGGGCAGGTGCTTGTAATAGACGAAGATGCGGGAGTCGCGGGGCTGGGCCTCTTCCGGATTCCAGGCAGCGGCCGACACTAAGAAGCGGGTGCCGCCGTCCTTGCCCCTCTCGCTGCCCTCGAGGGTCAGCCAGCGATCTTCCAGGGCAAGCCTGTAGTCTTCCGGCTCGGTGCCGACAGTCTCGACTGCCACCGTCCAGCCGCGGCCGGAGGCCAGCAGGGTGTCCTTGGAAACGAGGATGGGGAAGAACTCCTGGTTGACGAAGACATTGGCCTCGAACTTCTCGGCCTGGTTCACGAACTTTATAGAGCCCATACGGCCACGGCGGGTGCCGTTCTCAGCCACCTGGAACGAATGGTGGTGCACAGGCAGCGCCTTGCTGGCCACCGGCACTATCCAGTCGGCGCCTTCGGTGACTTCGATGTCATAATCCACGTTCGCCTGGACCTCGATAACTATCGTCTTGCCGTCCGCAGCCACATCGAAATACTTCGATTCGGCCGGCAGTATCATTGCGTGCTTGGCTCCCTGGCTCACTTTCACATCGCTGGTCACCTCCTCGGCGAAGAAAGTGACAGTCGCGCTGCGGACGTCATAGCTGCTGTTGCGGGAGACGGAAATCGTCACCGTGACCGGATCGTCCGAAGCGGTGGTCACGCTCGAAGGCGAGACGATCACCCAGGGCTCGGAGCACCTGGCGCTCCAGGGACGGTTCGACTGGACTGTGACGGTGAATGAGTATGGAGCGTCACTGATGTCCACCTGGGACTGGCCCGTGACTATGATCTCGGGAGCCTTCTGGCAAGTGGACAGCAGGACAATGCAAGCTAGAAGCGATACGAGTTTCTTCATTATCCGTTTTTAAGCGTTTATACACGGTTGGAAGCGCAAATTTAAATAAAAAAAACACTGCCTCACGGGGAGACAGTGTATTTTGTCGTCGGCAAGGACAAACTTATTTCTTGAGGATGCCGCCGAGGATGCTTCCGAGGATGCCGCCGCCGGCAGGTTTGTTGCCGCCCTTGAGAGTGATCAGGATGTCGTTGATGTCAACGTCGCCGTCGCCGTCCTGGTCTTTAACAAGGCCGCTGAGCTTGGTGAAGACAGTGGGAATCAAGGCCGTGAGGGTTCCGCCAAGGTTGGAGTTGAGGCCGAGCTTCTGAATCACGTTGTTCTTGAAAAGCGAGCCTGCGAGGGCTGTGATGGGGCTCTGGGCAGCTGCTGTCTTGCCGGTGAGCAGCTGTTTGATCATATCGAGACCGCCAGCTTTGGTAGCTGTCTGGGTGAGACTGCCGAGGATTGAGTTTGAAAGGCCGTTGAGGATGTCGTTCTTCTGGTTTGCGGGAAGGGCGACGTTACCTGCAATGTTGCCCACTTGCTGGGCGATGAGGTCGCTGAGGTTGAGTGCCATAGTTGTTATTGGTTTTGAGTTATTAGCACGAATATACAGAATTTTCAGCGAAAAAACTACTGTGCGCTGAACATATATCGCAGTCCCAGCTGAGCGCCGAAATTGTCTTCGAGCAGCTGGCCGCGGTCGGCGTAGAGGCCCCAGGTGATGGCGAAGTGCCGCAGCGGGATCTCTCCCACCAGCGCGCCTGAAACCTGGTGCAGCGGGGTCTCCTTGACAGTGCCGGGATCCTTGTTCCACTGGGACTCGCCGACGTAAGGGGAAGGATATGTGCCGTAGTTGCGGCTGTAGGTCAGCATCAGTTTGTAGGGCATTTTGTGGAACAGCTTGCCGGCGAGGCTGACGTGATGGGCCTTGAGGCGGTTGTTCTCTATTCCCAGGACCATTGCGCGGCCTGTCCAGGTGCCTGCGCGGGTGCCCTTCGGGAAGAAGAGCGGGTTGCCGATGGTCCGGCCGTACGCCGTCCAGCCGGAGCGGTATTCTCCGTTGTTGAAGTAGTTGTCGCCGCCGCCCATAATCTTGCGCCAGTAGTGGTACTGGTCGGCGGGGTCGAGGTGCTTGCGCTCCTCTTCGGTGGTGGGGCGGTCGTGGCGGGTGCCGGACTGCCACATCGTGGACTGGTACTCGTAGAGGATGTCGCTCACCCAGCGGTCCTTGTCGTCAAAGCCGAACCAGAGGGTGTTGACGCCGTCCGGGAAGTTCTGGAAGCCCATTCCGGAGCCGTCGTTGTAGGGTATGTCGTGCTGGAAGGTGGCCTTCCAGCCGTCGCCGCGCCAGTCGAAGCGCAGCAGCTCGCCGCCGCCCTGGTCGCCGATGACGTTGATCTGGTCGCTCTGAGAGCCGGCGCTGGAGGCGTGCATTCCGAGGACGATACGGATGTAGTTTTCGAGGGTGACAGGCATTTCGGCATTCTCATACTTGCCGGCCCACAGGGCGTAGTGGTCCAGGCCGAAGTGGAAGCTCAGGCGCTCGGTGATGTCGAAGCGCAGCATCACCTTGTTGCGGTGCAGCAGCGCTCCCTTGACATAGCGGTCGTCGAGGGTCTTGTAGTCGCCGAAGCTGCCGTACAGCCACACGTGACGGTTGGTCCACGGCAGGGGCACGGGGTCGAGGTTCAGCAGGTAGCCGGGCATCTGCCGGGCGTTGCCGCTCCAGACGATGTGGCCGCCGGTGGTGGACATCGAGCCGAGGCTTGGGGTTCCCGCCCCGTAAAAATCAAGGTCGACGTGCTTTATGCCCGCGTCGAGGGAAAACACTTTCCACTTGACGCTGGCGTAGAGCTCGTCGGCCATAAGGCGGAAGTCTGCGGCCTTGCCGGTAGCAGCTTCGGCCGCAGCAGTTCCGCTGTCGTAATTCGCCGCCAACGACACTCCCCACCGCCACTGGAAGTCCTTGCTGGTGTCGTACTGCGTGTGAGCAGCAAGCACCGCCAGGGCTCCGTCGTTCTCCGGCATCAGGCCCCACTGGTTGGCCGTCGCCCAGAAAGGCAGCGAGCCTCCGCTCGAAAGGGCGCCGGTCAGCAGCAGTGACAGGATGAAATCGTTCATCGGCAGTTAATTTGGTCGCAAATATAGCCTATTTGAAGAGAAGGCGTGCGAAGGTGTTCAGATAGAGCCTCCAGTTGAACCAGGTGTGGCCGCCGTCTGAAGCGTAGATGGTGTGAGGCATTCCGTTGCGCTCGAGGGCCTTGTCGAGAACCTCGGTGCCGGGCCAGGCGAAGTCTTCGGTGCCGCAGCCTACCCAGTAGAGCTTGTAGCCGGCTTTCTTGATGCCCTGGAGCTGTGCGTCGAGCTCAGCGCTCTCGCGGATACCGCAGCTGAGCGGGCAGATGTAGTCGAATACGTCAGGATAGAGGATGGTGGCGCGGGTTGTGTGGCCGCCGCCCATTGACAGACCTGCGATTGCACGGCTGGCCTTCTTGGGGATGGCGCGGTAGTTCTTCTCGATGAAAGGAACGATCTCGGTAACGAGGCTCTTCACGTATGCATCGGGCTCAGTCACCTGCTTGGTGGGGAGCTTGAAGGTGCCGGCTGCCTGCTGTCCGGGGTTGCCGTTCGGCATAACCACGATCATAGGCTCTGCAAGGCCTTTCTCGATGAGGTTGTCGAGGATTTCTGCAGTGCGGCCCATACTGGTCCACGCTTCCTCGTCGCCACCTGCACCGTGGAGCAGATAGAGAACCGGATATTTCTTCTTGGGGTTGGCCTCGTAGCCGTAAGGAGTGTAGACAGTCAGACGGCGGTTGCTGCCGAGGATCTTGCTGTCATACCAGGGGTGGCTTACGGTACCGCGCTGGTTGGCGCTGTAGTAGTTCTCGCTGCGCTCGCCGGGAACGATGAGCATATTGAGATAGCGGGTTCCGTCGCGCTGCACGAGGATGTTCTGAGGGTCGTTCATAGCCACGCCGTCAACGATGAAGTTGTAGGTGTGGATCTCGGGACGGGGGCAAGGGAGTTTGATGGACCAGACGTTGTTGGCGCCGCGTTTCATATCGACGGGACCGCCGGTGAGCCAGCTGCCGCTGAAGCGGACGATGGTGGCGTAGTCAGCCCTGAGGTTGAAGGTCACGCTGTCGCCCTGGATGTCGGGAGATACGATCTGCGGACCGCGGCCGAAGTTGGCGAGTTCCTGAGCCTGCATTGAGAAGCTGGCGAGCAGGATGATTGCAAAAAATGTAAAGAGTTTTTTCATTTGACTGATTTTGATAAAGGTTTGGAATGTTTATTTGAAAAGTTTCTGTGCGAAATTTGTCAGGTAAACGCGCCAGTTGCGCCAGATGTGGGCGCCGTCTGACTCGTAATATGTCATCGGATAGCCGTGAGCGTCGCAGTACTCCTTGAGTTTGAGGGAGGTTGCGCGGATGCCGGTGTCGTCCTTGCCCACGCCGACCCAGAAGAGCTTCGGCTTGGCGGCGAAGAGGGCTGCCAGGGCGGCCTCATTGTCGTCGACGGTGGCTGTGCCGGAGAACATACCGACATATCCGAAGGTCTTGGGATAGTGGAGCGACAGCATCGCCGACTGGCGGCCGCCCATCGACAGACCTGCCACTGCAGTGCTTGCTGCGCCCTTAGCCACGTGGTAGTGGCTCTCGACGAACTTCATAATGTCGGGGAAACTCTCCTCCACCTCGATGGTGCTCTGGCTGCGGCTGTTGGCCATCGTCGGCTGGAACATATTGACGGCTGCGCCCGGGGCGGCCTGGTTGAAGTATACGCCGTTGGGCATAACTACTATCATCGGTTTGGCCTTGCCTTCGGCGATGAGGTTGTCCATAATCTGGGCTGTGCGGCCGAGGTCGCTCCACGCGTCTTCGTCACCGCCGGAGCCGTGCAGGAGGTAGAGCACGGGGTATTTGGCCTTCGGGCTGTCCTCGTAGCCGGCCGGGGTGTAGACGGTCAGGCGGCGTTTGGCGCCCAGCGTCGGACTGTCGTACCATACGTGCGACACGGTGCCGTGCGGGACGTCGTGGACTTCGTAGTACCAGCCTTTGTCGCCCTGCTTTGCGCTGAGGGTGAAGATGTTGGTCCAGGTAGCCACGTCTCGGTTCATATAGACGTTCGAAGGGTCGAGAGTGCGCTGTCCGTCGACAACGAAGTTGTAGGAATAGAGCTCGCCTTCCAGCGGCTCGGTGGTGAAGGTCCACACGCCGCCTTCTCCTTCGGTCATATCGCAGGGACGGGCAGCGAAGTCGCCGCGCACCTGCACCTTGACGGCCTTGGGAGCTCTCAGGCGGAAGGTGACGCTGTGGTCAGGGTTGATTTCGGGGGAAACTATGCCCGAGCCGGGGCCCAGGGCTTGCTGCGCCGACGCACCGAGGGTGGCGGCCAGCAGGAGGGTGAACAGGAATATGCGCTTCATATTGCTATATCGTTTTTGTAGATGTTTCTAGATGCTTACCTCGGCGCTCTGGCGGATGTCGTCGGATGCGCTGCCGAGCAGCAGCTGCAGCTTGCCGTGCTCCAGGGCCCAGCAATCCTCCTCTTCCATCCAGAAGCGCAGGTCGTCCAGCGGTATCTCCAGCATCACCTTGCGGCTCTCGCCGGCTTTCAGGCTCACGCGGCTGAAGGCCTTGAGTTCCTTGTCGGGCCATTCCACCTTCGAATCGAGGCGGCGCACATAGAGCTGAACCACTTCGTCGGCCGGCATATCGCCTTCGTTGGTGAGGGTGAAGGTGGCTGTCACCTTCTTGCTGTCAGCCTTGGCGCTCAGGTCGCCGTAGCCGAACGTTACGTATGACAGGCCGTGGCCGAAGGCGTACATCGGCTTGACGTTCTTGGTGTCGAACCAGCGGTAGCCGACGTAGAAGCGCTCGGTGTATTCGCTGACGGGGATGGGGCGCTTGGCGTTCAGGGCCTGGCGCTCCGCCGGGGTCATATCAGGCCTGTAGAGCGATGTGAACAGGTCCATCTCCTTGGTGTCGTTCGGGAAGTTGCCCATCGCGTAGGCCGGAGAGTCTTCGAGTTTCACCGGGAAGGTGAAGGGCAGCTTGCCGGAAGGGGCTATGTCGCCGAAGAGGACTTCTGCCAGCGCTGTGCCGCCTTCCATTCCGTTCCACCAGCCCTGCACGATGGCCGGAGAGGCTTTTTCGAGCACTTGCAGGTCGGTCGGGCCGCCGGAGATGATGACTGTGGCGAGGTTGGGGTTGGCTTCGCGCAGTGCGCATACCAGCTCTTCCTGGCCGCAGGGGAGTTTGATGTTGCTGCGGTCAGAGCCTTCGGTCTCGATGCTCTTGTTGGTGCCGGCGAAGAAGATCACGATGTCGGCTTCCTTGGCCAGCGCTACGGCTTCTGCCATCAGGACGGGGTCGGCCGGCTCATCGATGGCTGTAGCTACCAGCGGGTCGGTCTGTGTGGCGGCGGCGCCTCCCCAGCGGCGTCCCGGGAAGTTCTTGTAGCCGGGAGCATATTTCACTTCGATGGTTTTGCCGGCGCGGGTCTGGATGCCCTGCAGCGGGGTGATTTCATAGAGGGCCTTCACTCCGGCGCCAACACCGCCGCTCTGGGTCTTGAGGACGGCGTTCTGGCCGATGACGGCGATTTTCTTCACGCCGGACTTGATGGGAAGTATGTTTTCGTTCTTCAGCAGGACGATGGATTTCTCGGCTACCTGGCGGGCGATGGCCTGGCTTTCAGGCTGCGAGGTGATGGCCTGGTTGGCCTTGTCGGCGGGCACGGGCTCGATGGCGAAACGTACGCGCAGGATCTGGCGCACCTTCTCGTCGACCTGGGCTTCGGTCAGCGCTCCGGTCTTGATGGAGTCGATGACGGCCGGGCCGAGATAGGTGGAGCCGGTCATCTGCACGTTGAGGCCGTGCAGCATTGCGCCCATCGTGCTGTGGGTGCCGCCCCAATCAGAGACGGTCATTCCCTTGAAGCCCCAGTCGCCGCGGAGGATCTCGTTGAGCAGGTGCTCGTTCTCCGAGCAGTAGTCGCCGTTCACACGGTTGTAGGCCGGCATCACTGCCATCGCGCCGCCTTCAACTACGGCACGCTCGAAGGGCTTGAGGTAGATTTCGCGGAGGGTACGCTCGTCAACCCTCACGTCCACGCTGCCGCGGTTGGTCTCCTGGTTGTTGGCGGCGAAGTGCTTGATGCAGACTGCGGTGCCCTGGTCCTGGACGCCCTTGGTGTAGTAGAGGGAAAGGGCGGCGGAGAGGATGGGATCCTCGCTCAGGTACTCATAGCTGCGGCCGCCGACGGGCAGACGCTGGATGTTGATGGCGGGGCCGAGGATGATGTCCTTGCCGCGCAGACGGGCTTCAACGCCCATTCCGGTGCCGTACTTGTAGGCCAGGTCCTCGCTCCAGGTGGCTGCAAGGGCGCTGCCGGTGGGGAAGTAAGTGGCTGAGTCCACCGTCCAGCCGGCACTCTGGAAGCCGTTGGGCACGCCTTCCTCGCGGATGCCGAAGGGGCCGTCGGCGTAGTTCATATCGGCGATGCCGAGCCTCTCGACTCCGGCCGACGACATATTGGTCTTGCTGTGCAGCATATTGACCTTCTCCTCGAGGGTCATCTGCGCGATGATTTCGTTGATTTTGGATTCATTGGCCAGCAGGCGGTCCTGCGGCTTGACGGTGCGGGTGCAGGCGATGGCTGCCAGGCAGGCAATCAGGGTCAGGGTGAGAAGTTTCTTCATATTTATATTGTTCTGTTTGCTATCGTCATTTCGGTTTCGTCGCGGCTTGCGCCCCCCGGCCCGAGCTGCTGCGGCTGGGGACGAACGCGTGGCCACGACGCTCTCCGGCATTCTAAGATACTACTTTTCCAGCGTTTTTCCTCGCGTTTGTGCGAAATAATCAGTATTTTGGTATGCATTTTCACGCACGCGAGTCGGATATGGCCAAAAAAGTCTTTGTTTCAGGATGTTATGACCTGCTGCACAGCGGGCACGTGGAGTTTTTCCGCCAGGCTGCGGAGTACGGCGACCTGTACGTCGGCATCGGCAGCGACGCCACGATTCTGGGCTACAAGCACCACAAGACCGTCTACAGCGAGCAGGAACGCCTGTTTATGGTCAAGAGCATCCGCTATGTCAAGGACGCGTTCATCAATGCGGGCAGCGGAGTGCTGGACTTCCTCCCTACCCTGGACATTGTCAAGCCGGATGTGCTTGTGGTGAACGAGGACGGCGGCTCGCCTGAGAAAGAGCGTGTCTGCCGGGAGCGCGGCATCGAATATGTCGTGCTGCAGCGCGTGCCCTCCACAGGGCTGGAAGCGCGCTCATCGACGGCGCTGAAGCAGATCGCCTGCCGCATCCCGACCCGTCTGGACCTCGCCGGCACCTGGATCGACCAGCCGTACGTGTCCTGTATGTCTCCGGGCTGGGCGCTGACCATTTCGTTGGAGCCCACCTTCGAAATCCGCGAGCGCTGCGGACTGGCCACCTCGACCCGCAATATGATCCGCAAGATCTGGCCGTATCAGCTGCCTGCGATGGATCCTGAGATGCTGGCCAAGCTGGTGTTCTGCTTCGAAAACGACCCCGAGCGCTCCGACGGCATCACGAGCGGCGCCCAGGACTCCATCGGCATCTGCGTGCCGGGGCTCTGCAGGCACTACTACAACGGCCGCTTCTGGCCTGAGAAGATCGAGGTCTGCACCGACGAGACTGTGCTTTCGTGGCTGGAGGACCACCTGGCGATGGTTCCGATGGAGCCGCGCCGGCCCGGCTGTTCTGTCGTCGAGGGCAAGGACATCACCGCCGCCAAGGTCCAGGCTCTGGCTACGGCCGCCGCCAGCTGCTGGGACGCCATTATGGCCCGCGACCTGACTGCATTCGCCGCCGCCTACCGCGCCTCCTTCGACGCCCAGGTCGCCATCTTCCCCGCGATGGTGCAGCCCGTGATGGCCAGCGTGGACAATATGGCTGGCGAGCCGGGGAAAAAGTCCGTGGAAAGCATACTGGACGTGATCAAGAAATATAGCGCCGTGCCAGGCGTGCTGGCGTGGAAAATGCCCGGCGCCGGCGGAGGCGGCTACCTCGCCTGCGTCGTAGAAGACGCCGCATCTTTCGCTGCAGCACACCCCGAAGCCATCCGCCTCACCATCCGCCGCCCCGGAATGTAGCCCCAGCGCGGTTATTGCTCCTGCCAACGCCAGCTCCGCCGATAAATGGCAGCTGATGGAGCGCATTTTCTCAGCCGGGGACAGGTGCTGAGAAGTTGGTCGGGGCGCACATAAAAAAAACCACCGGCTCGGGGGGAACCGGTGGTTTTTTGTCAGCAGGGGCGGCTTGCTTATTTCAGCATCGCCTTTACCTGGTTGTAGACGTTTTCGGCGGTGAAGCCGAGTTTCTCGTCGAGGACTTTGTAGGGAGCTGAGAAGCCGAATGAGCTCAGGCCCCAGACTTTTCCGCCGGCACCTACAAGACCTTCGAGGGTCACGGGCAGACCTGCGGTCATACCGAATTTCTTCTTGTTGCCCGGGAGGATGCTGCGCTGGTAGGCCTTGCTCTGGCTGCGGAACAGACCCTCTGAAGGCACACTTACGATGCGGCACTTGATGCCGTCGGAGCGAAGGAGTTCGGCACCGGCCACGAGGGTTGACACCTCAGAACCGGAAGCGAGGAGGATTACGTCGAAGTCGGGATCTGAACCGGCTACGATGTAGGCACCCTTGGCTGCCTGGCTGTAGTCGTTGCCGGCAGGGAGGGTCTTGATGTTCTGGCGGCTGAAGATGAGACCGGTCGGAGAAGTGGTGTTCTCCATCGCGAGCTTCCAGGCCTGGGTGGTCTCGTCGCTGTCGGCGGGACGGAGCACGAGCATCGAGTTCTTGCCCTTGTGGGTTTTGAGTTTCTCCATCAGGCGGATCTGTGCCTCCTGCTCAACAGGCTCGTGGGTCGGGCCGTCTTCGCCTACGCGGAATGCATCGTGGGTCCAGATGAACTTCACGGGAACTTCCATCAGGGCAGCCATACGGACTGCGGGTTTCATATAGTCTGAGAATACGAAGAAGGTACCGCAAGCCGGGATGACACCGCCGTGGAGGGCCATACCGATGCAGCAGCAAGCCATCGTGAGCTCAGCCACACCTGCCTGGAAGAACGCACCGCTGAAGTCGCCCTTCACCATATTGGTAGTATATTTCAGGAAGCCGTCGGTCTTGTCGGAGTTGCTCAGGTCGGCGCTTGCGCAGATCATATTGGGAACCTGCTGTGCCAGCTGGCTGAGAACTGCTGCAGAAGCGCTGCGGGTAGCGTCGTCGGGTTTCTGGCTGACCTTGCTCCAGTCGATGACAGGGGCCTTGCCGCTGAACCACTCTTTGAGCAGGGCGGCCTTCTCGGGATTGGCCTTCGCCCATTCTGCCTTGCGGGCATATTTGGCGTCCATAATCTTGCGGAGCTGTTTTGCACGGTCGGCATAGAGCTTCTTGACCTCAGGGAAGATCTGGAAAGGATTCTCGGGGTCTCCGCCCAGAGCTTTGATAGTGTTGACATAAGCGTCGCCGCCCAGAGGAGCACCGTGGGTCTTGCAGTTGCGCTCGTAGCTGCTGCCGTCGGCCTTCAGGGCACCCTTGCCCATAATGCACTTGCCGATTATGAGGGTCGGCTTGCCGTTCGGGTTCTGAGCCATAGTCAGCGCGCCGCGGATCTGGTCCACGCAGTTGCCGTTGATTTCATATACGTTCCAGCCCCAGGCGCGGTATTTGGCTGCAGTGTCCTCAGTCGTAACCACCTTGGTCTCGGTAGAAAGCTGGATGTCGTTGGAGTCGTAGAACATAATGAGGTTGTCAAGGCCCAGCGTGCCGGCGATGCGGCCTGCGCCCTGGCTGATCTCCTCCTGAATGCCGCCGTCAGAGATGTAAGCGTAGATCTTGTGGTTCATAACCTCTTCGCCGAGGACGGCAGCGAGGTGTTTCTCTGCGATGGCTGCGCCGACTGCGAAAACGTGTCCCTGGCCGAGCGGGCCGGAAGTGTTCTCAATGCCGCGAACTACATCAAGTTCGGGGTGGCCGGTGACCGGTGAGCCCCACTGACGCAGGGTCGCCAGTTCTTCCATACTGAACTTGCCGGTGAGGGCAAGCTGTGAATAAAGCATCGGAGCCATATGGCCCGGATCGAGGAAGAAACGGTCGCGTCCCTCAAATTTCATATTGCGGGGGTCATACTCCAGGAACTCGCTGAAGAGCACGTTGATAAAATCAGCACCGCCCATAGCTCCGCCGGGGTGTCCCGATTTGGCCTTTTCAACCATAGAAGCCGCCAGAATACGGATATTGTCGGCAGCTCTGTTCATAATCTTGATGTCGTTCATATTCAGTTGATGTTTTGAAAATTGCAAATGATTTTAGCGTATCTACAAAAATAACTCTTTTTGATTAATTATCTTTGCACACAGTATGAGGAACATCAGAAATTTTTGCATTATAGCCCACATCGACCACGGGAAGAGCACTCTTGCCGACCGTATGCTCGAATGCACCAAGACTTTGGACGAGCGCGAAATGGAAGACCAGGTGCTTGACAGTATGGATCTCGAGAAGGAGAAAGGCATCACCATCAAGAGCCACGCCATCCAGATGAACTACCGCAGGGGCGACCAGGACTACGTCCTCAACCTCATCGACACCCCGGGCCACGTGGATTTCTCCTACGAAGTGTCCCGCGCCATAGCCTCCTGCGAGGGCGCACTGCTGGTGGTCGACGCCACCCAGGGCATCCAGGCCCAGACCATCTCCAACCTTTACCTCGCCATCGAGCACGACCTTGCCATCATCCCCGTCCTCAACAAGATCGATATGGACGCAGCTATGGTCGACGTCGTGCGTGACCAGGTCGTGGACCTCATCGGCTGCGATCCCGACGACGTGCTGCTGGCCAGCGCCCGCACCGGCGAGGGAGTTCCCGCCATCCTCGATGCGATAGTGGACCGCGTGCCCGCCCCCAGCGGCGACCCCGACGCTCCGCTCCAGGCCCTCATCTTCGACTCCGTCTTCAATCCCTTCAGGGGCATCATAGCATATTTCAAAGTAGTCAACGGCAGCGTGCGCAGCGGCGACAAAGTCAAGTTCGTGCACACCGGCCGCGAGTATGACGCCGACGAGGTGGGCGTGCTCAAGATGAAGCTCTGCCCCCGCGACGAGATACCCTGCGGCAGCGTGGGCTACATCATCTCCGGCATCAAAACAGCCGTCGAGGTGAAAGTGGGCGACACGATCACCCACGTCGAGAATCCCTGCAGCAGCCACATCGCCGGCTTCGAAGAGGTCAAGCCGATGCTCTTCGCCGGTGTCTATCCCGTCGAGGCCGATGAATACGAAGACCTGCGCTCCTCACTGGAGAAGCTTCAGCTCAACGACGCCTCGCTGGTGTTCGAACCCGAGAGCTCGCTGGCCCTCGGCTTCGGCTTCCGCTGCGGCTTCCTCGGCCTGCTCCACCTCGAAATCGTCCAGGAAAGACTCTACCGCGAGTTCGATATGGACGTCATCACCACCGTGCCGAACGTGTCGTATAAAGTCTATACCACCCAGGGCGAAGTTGTCGACGTGCACAATCCTTCCGGCCTGCCTGCGCCGACGCTCATCGACCACATCGAGGAGCCGTACATCCGCGCCCAGGTCATCTCCAAGAGCGAGTTCTTCGGGCCGATAATGAAGCTCTGCCTCGACAAGCGCGGCACGCTGGCCGGCCAACACTACCTCACCTCGGACCGCGTGGAGCTCAACTACGACATCCCGCTGGCGGAGATAGTCTTCGACTTCTACGACCGCCTCAAATCCATATCCAAGGGCTACGCTTCGTTCGACTACCACGTCACAGGCTATAAGAACGCCGACCTGGTGAAGCTCGACATCCTGCTCAACGGAGAGCCGGTCGACGCCCTGTCGTCACTCATCCACCGCGACCACGCCTACGACTTCGGCCGCCGGATGTGCGAGAAGCTCAAGGAGCTCATCCCGCGCCAGCAGTTCGAAATCGCCATACAGGCAGCCATCGGCGCCAAGATCATCGCCCGCGAGACGGTCAAGGCGGTGCGCAAGGACGTGACGGCCAAGTGCTACGGAGGCGACATCACCCGTAAGCGCAAGCTGCTCGAGAAGCAGAAGAAGGGCAAGAAGCGTATGCGCCAGATCGGCAACGTACAGGTGCCCCAGAGCGCATTTATGGCCGTGCTGAAACTGTAAGGTCAAGCGTTTAGAAACATTTGTAATCAATTATAAACGGATAAGTATTCACGATGAAGCAATATCTGGATCTGTTGCAGCACATAAAGGACAACGGCGTGATGAAGGACGACCGCACCGGCACCGGCACCAAAAGCGTGTTCGGCTACCAGATGCGCTTCCACCTGCAGGACGGATTCCCGCTGCTGACCACCAAGAAGGTGCATCTGCGCTCCATCATCTACGAACTGCTGTGGTTCATCAGCGGCAGCACCAACATCAAGTACCTCAACGACAACAAAGTCACGATATGGGACGAATGGGCCGATGAGAATGGTGAGCTGGGACCTGTCTACGGCCACCAGTGGCGCAGCTGGCCCACCCCCGACGGAGGGCATATCGACCAGCTGGCGAACCTGATGGAGCAGCTCAAGAAGAATCCGGATTCGCGCAGGCACATCATCTCGGCGTGGAATGTGGCTGAGGTGGACAAGATGGCCCTGCCGCCCTGCCACACGCTCTTCCAGTTCTATGTGGCCGAAGGCCGTCTCAGCTGCCAGCTCTACCAGCGCAGTGCCGACGTCTTCCTCGGCGTGCCCTTCAACATCGCTTCGTACGCCCTGCTGACACAGATGGTAGCCCAGTGCTGCGGCTATGAGCCCGGCGATTTCGTGCACAGCTTCGGCGACGTGCATATCTACCGCAATCATTTCGAGCAGGTGGACCTGCAGCTGAGCCGCACTCCGAGGCCGCTGCCGGTGATGAAGATCAATCCGGATGTCAAAGACATATTCAGTTTCCGCTACGAAGACTTCCAGCTGGAGGGCTATGACCCCTGGCCGGCCATCAAGGCGCCGGTGGCTGTGTAGTATATCAAGAAGATTTCAGGGATGAAGACTTCAGAACCCACCATCAATATAATTGTGGCAGTCGCTGACGACTGGGCCATCGGCCGCGACGGCGATATGCCCTGGCACATTTCTGCCGATATGAAGTTTTTCAAGGCTACGACGATGGGGCACAGCCTGGTTATGGGCCGCCGCACTTGGGAGTCCATCGGCAGCAAGCCCCTCCCGGGCCGCCAGAACATAGTGGTCAGCGCACGGCTGGCTGCGGAATGGGAGAATGCCGGGGATTCTCAGGCCGTCGCAGTGGATTCCCTGGAGAGGGCCTTCGAGGTCGCTGAGGATTCCGAAATCTTCGTTATGGGAGGGGGAATGATATACCGGCAGGCAATCGATGTGGCGGACCGGCTCTATGTGACGCACGTCCACACGGTGGTTCCCGACGCCGACACTTTCTTCCCGGCCATCGACCCCGAAGTCTGGGAGCTCGCCGAGCGGTCGAACACTACCGAGGACCCTCGCAGCGGGTTGAAGTATGAGTTCCGCACATACGTCAGAAGAAGCAACGATGAGTAGCCAGCAGTCCAAGAGTTCCGCAAATCGCGATTCGTTCGCCAGCAGCCTCGGTATCCTCCTGGCTATGACAGGCTCAGCAGTGGGCCTCGGCAATCTCTGGCGCTTCCCCTACCTTGTGGGAGAGAACGGCGGCGCGGCCTTCATCATCGTCTATCTGGTCTGCGTGGTGTTCATCTGTATGCCCATTATGGCGTGCGAATTCATCATCGGCCGCCGCAGCCAGGCCAATGCTTTCGGAGCATATAAGAAACTGGGCGGCAACAAGGGCTGGAAGGTGGCTGGCCTGCTCAGCGTGCTTGCGGCAGCCTTCATCCTGTCGTTCTACAGCGTGGTCGGCGGCTGGAGCATCCGCTATATGCTGATGTCCTTCGGGCTGCGCTTCACCTCAGGGGGCGGCATCCAGCCGGAAAGCACCTTCAATACGTTCGTCACCGGCACCTGGCCGCCAATCCTGTACACCCTCGCGTTTCTGCTGTGCACCGGTGTGATAATCGTCGCGGGCGTCAAGAACGGCATCGAGAAATTCACCAAGACGCTTATGCCGGTGCTCTTCGTGCTGATGGTGATCCTCGCGGTGCGCTCTATGACCCTGCCCGGGGCCGGGGAAGGCGTCAGGTACCTCTTCAAACCCGACTTTTCGAAGTTCACGGCTTCATCGGCCATAGCTGCGCTCGGACAGGCGTTCTTCTCGCTGTCGCTGGGCTGCGGCACCATCCTTACCTATGCTTCGTACGTGCCCCGCAGCGAGAACATCCTTTCGTGCGGCGCCAAGACCACATTTCTCGACACGCTTTTCGCCCTGATTGCGGGCTGCGCCATAATGCCGGCCGTATTCGCCTACGGCATCAGTCCCGGGCAGGGTCCCGGCCTGGTCTTCATCACCCTGCCGGCCATCTTCGCTGAGCTGCCCGCCGGCGGCATCGCTGCGATCCTGTTCTTCGTGTCACTCTTCCTGGCGGCGCTGACTTCCGCGATTTCCCTGCTGGAAGTCGTCATCGCCTTCCTCATCGAGGAGTGCAAGATGCGCAGGGCGGCTGCAGTGGCGGTTTCGATGTCTGTCTTCGTGGTGCTCGCAGTGCTCTGCTCCCTGTCGCAAGGCCCGCTCAGCCACGTCAAGCTGTTCACACTGAACGTCTTCGACCTCTTCGATTACGTGTCGTCGAATGTGCTGATGACCTTCGGTGCGCTGCTGGCAGTGCTCTTCGTCGGTCATAAGCTCAGCCGCGCCGACATTCTCGACGAGATCAGCAGCGGCGGCCTCCATCCTATTCCGGCAGGCCTCTTCAAGACCTTCTACTTCATTATCCGCTGGGCCGCTCCAGTCGTCATCATCGGCATTCTCGTCGCCGGACTGCTCGGGTAGGGCCGGGCGGTAGGGCTGTGCTTTGTCTGTTTCGGCTTACTTTCTGAGAATCGGCAAAATCACCAGAAAGAGGATTACCAGCATAATGTTGCCGGCAGCGATAAAGATCAGCGGCATCTTGCGACGCTTCTCGCTTTTCCTGTCAGCATAGTACCACACCCAGCCGCCGATCAGCAGAGCTACCATAATTACGTACCATATAATGGCAAAGGCTTTCATAGGTGCGTGAAGTTAGGCATTTTATATTTCCTCGCCAAGCATTCAGGCCGCCGGCCCCCACCAATTTGGCTTCTCGGCCGGGCGATGATTTTCGAAGCGTTCGGCCGGAAATAGGGCTGTTTTCCCGGCCAGGCGGCGATTCCCCGGTGGCGGTGGGCTGGGGATTGTCGCGGGATTTTGTAACTTAGCGATAATTACTCCAATGCTATGCAAGACTCTAACCGCATCGTCTTTCTCGACTACATCCGCGTGATTTCCTGTTTCCTTGTGATGCTGGTGCATTCCAGCGAATGCTTCTACGGCGGAGGCGGCTTCGGGCTGGCCACCGATATGTCGCTCGTTCCAAATGAGGCGGCCCGCTTCTGGGTGGCATTCTACGACGGCTTCGTGGCCCGTACCTGCGTGCCGCTCTTTATGATCGTCTCGGCCTTCCTGCTCGTCCCGATGAAGAGCGGCCAGACAATGACCGGCTTCTACAAGCGCCGCTTCACCCGCATCCTGCCTCCGATGCTGTTTTTTATGGTGCTCTACTGCATCCTGCCGCCGCTTTTCGGCTGGATGGGCTGGGACCAGGGTCTGCAAGAGCTGAAGATGATCCCCTTCAATTTCCCGTCTACCGGCGGGCACCTCTGGTTTATGTATCCCCTCATCGGCCTGTACCTCATCATCCCCGTGGTGTCACCGTGGCTGGAGAAAGCCAGCGCCAAAGAGGAGAGAGTCTTCCTTGCGCTGTTCGTGCTGTCCACTTTCATTCCCTGGATCCACCGCTTCATCACCAAAGAGCTCTGGGGCGAATGCTTCTGGAACGGCTTCACCGCCCTGTGGTACGTTTCCGGCTATCTGGGCTATCTGGTGATGGCGCATTATATCCGTGTCCACCTCGATTGGAGCCGCTCCCGCAAACTCTGGGTCGGCTGGGCCTGCTTCCTGATTGGCTCCGCATTCACCTTCTGGTCCTTCTGGATGAAGGGCGTCCCGGGCGTGCCGATGCCGACCCCCGACGTTGAATGGGCCTGGGAATTCTGTATGCCGAATCTGGCCCTCTCGACCTTCGGACTGTTCCTCGTGTTCTCGTGCATCCGCCAGCAGAAGGCTCCGGCCCTCGTCACCGGCGTCGCCAAGCGCTCTTACGGTATGTACCTGATGCATATGCTCTACCTCATCCCTATCTCTATGCTGGTCATCGGCAGCGACACAGCCAACCCGGCCGTTCCCATCTGGGCCGCCATCCCGATCATCGCCATCCTGACCTACATCTGCTGCGCCATTACCGCCAAACTTATCTCCCTGATTCCCGGCAGCAAGTGGGTCATCGGCTAGTCCTCGCCGCGCTCCGGCTAGCTACGCACGCCCCGTCCACGGAAGAAGAAGCTCCGCTGGACGGGCGCCGCTTTTTGCCCGGCCGCATCGCTCCTTTTCCGCCGTCCCTTTTCCGCCGTTCCTTTTCTGCCGTTTCTTTTCCTCCGTCCTTTTTCCTCCGTCCTTTTTCCTCCATCCCGGCCCACTGCTCAGCACCTATCCCCGGCAGAGAAAAATGCGCAAGCGCATAAAATGAACCTCCTGCGCATTTTTCCATACCACGCGGCCAAAATTGCTGATTTTCAAAGAAATAGCCACATATAATGAAGATTTGCCGTGATTTTTTCATTTTATGCAGGGAAAATGAGCGAGCAGGTGTTTTCATCGCCTAGTCGGGAGAAAACTACGTCTTCCCTGCCGTAGAATTAAATATACTGCCCATTTTACCTTTCTTCTGTTCTAAGATCAAATATTTTGATCTTAGAACATCACTCTCTTCATCAGATATTGCACTTTCGGATATTCAAATCCAATTATATAAACCTCTGTCCTAATGACAAAAAACCACCGGTTCTCAACGAGCCGATGGTTTTTTGTTTATGGAAAACACTTAATCATTATTGCTGCTTGGTGTTGTTGCCGCCTCGTTGCCAGGGGTTGCGGTTGCCGTTGTTGGAGCCGGGGGCGTTGCCGCTTTGTCCGGGGGCGCCGGGGGCACCTGCTCCACCGGGACCGCCTTGGCGGAACTGGTAGAGAAGCTGCATACGGAACATATCTTCGGTGGTGAAGACTTTGGCTACTTTCTCGACGGGCATTACGCGCAGCAGCTTGTTGATGTAGTTCTCGGTCAGCTGGGCCTCTTTCTTCTGCGAGTCGGTATATTCCTTGAGGGCAGCTTTGAGTTCGTCGGCTTTCTTGTTGGGGTCGTTCATCTTCATCATCGCGCCGCGGATGGCGGCCCTTGCCTGCTCGACTTCTTTATTGTATTCGTTGTAGACGGGCCAGAATTTCTCAGCTTCGGCCACTGACAGGTCCAGCTGCTGGGTGAAGAAGGCCACTTTGGCGGCATTGATGCGGTCTGCGCCCTGCTTGCGGTCCTGATCGGAACCTCCCTGGGGCATCCACTGGGCATAAGCGACAGCAGACAGTACGCACAATGCAAATGATATAGCTAAAATCCTTTTCATTTCAGTCTTGATATATCTTATTGGATAGAAGCAAGGTAGTGGTAGAGGGCTGCATCAGTCGAAGGAGTGGAGAAATACTGCATAATTTCTTCTTCGGACGGGGTGTATTGAGCCTGATATCCTTCGAAGTCCAGCTCGTCAAGGTACTCGAACATCGCGGGGTCGAAATTCTCGACAGCGGCGGCGATTTCGTCGTAGGCAGTCATCTGTGTCTTGCCGGAGAAGCTACCTGTCATCGAGAGGATGCCGTAACCGAGGCCGAAAATCACTGCGAACGAGCAGGCCATCATAAGCGCGGGCTTGAGCACCCCGATGAAAGCGGCCGGCTTTTTCTCAGTGGCGAAGACCTTGTCGCGCAGCGTATCCTCAAGCGATGCGAAGTATCCCTCGGGCACCGTGAAGGGGTTCTGGCGGAACTCTTCCCTCTGTAATATGTCGTTGTTGTTTTTCATTGCTCGGTTTCTTAGACTAACTGTTTTATCAAAGGTTTAATTTTCTATGTCCAAATCTTTTTTAAGGTAATCGACCACTTTCTGATAGGCGTGGTGATATGAGGCTTTGAGGGCTCCGGGGGAGGTGTCGAGCACTTCTGCCATATCCTCGTATTTCATCTCTTCCCAGTAGCGCAGCGAGAAAACCACCTTCTGTTTCGGTGGAAGTTTGTTCACGGCTTTCTGGAGCGACAGCTGCACTTTGGTGCCGTTGAAGTTCTCGTCGGCGGCCAGCTTGCGCTCGAAGGCGGCTTCGTTGCTGTTGATGGACAGAAAGCCGATGATTTTCTTGCGGTTGAGGAAGGTCAGCACTTCGTTGGTGGCGATGCGGTAGAGCCAGGTGTAGAGCTTGGAGTCTTCCCGGAAGGTGTCCATCGCATTCCAGGCCTTGACGTATGTGTTCTGAAGCAGGTCGTTCGCGTCTTCGTGGCTGGCCACGAGCTTGCGGATGTGCCAGTACAGCTGCTCACCATACTCCCGCACGATCAGGTTGAATGCCTGGTTGCGTTCTCCGCTGCGGTATAGCTCCAATATCCTGCTGTCGTCTGTCATGCGAATCCCGAAGTTAAGAATTTTTGTCGAAAATATGTATCTTTACGTTATTGCAATGACCCCTGCTATGAATTACGCACCAGTAGCTTTTTTCTGCTATGACAGGCTGGACACGGCCCGCCAGACCATCGAGGCGCTTATGTGCAATGATGGTGCCGCGCAGACGGAAGTCTTTGCTTTCTGCGATGCTGCCCGCAGCCCGCAGGATGTGGAGAAGGTGCTGGCGGTGAGGATGTGGCTGCGAAGTCTGCCCTCCGGGGCGTTCAAGGCTGTCCACATCGTGGAGCGGCCGGTCAATTTCGGGCTCAACAGGAACATCATCTCGGGCATCACGGAGGTTGTCGAGGCGGCAGGCCGCGTGATCGTGGTGGAGGATGACATTGTCACGGCGCCTTTCTTCCTGCAGTATATGAACAATGCCCTGGAGGAGTATGAAGGCCACAAGGAGGTTATGATGGTGGGAGGGCACACGCAGCTGAACATCCCGCAAAAGGGCGACGTCTATTTCAGCCCTCACGCTCAGATATGGGGCTGGGCGACGTGGGCTGACCGCTGGCAGTTCTTCCGCCACTACCAGAGCCGGGCGGAGGCGCTGGAGGGTATGACGGAGGCCGAGATCGATGCGCTGGAGTACCACGGCACTTTCCCCATCCTGCAGGGGCTGGACAAGCCTTCGCATATGTGGGACATCTGCTGGAACGTGGAGGTCCACAAGCGTCACGGCTTCTGCCTCACGCCGACCCGCACGCTGGTGCACAATGCGGGCGTGGGAGGCGGCACGAACTACAACAAGTGGATGAAGTGGTTCGGACACTATATAGAATATCCTTTCGCCGACCGCCTGCCGGACGTGCATCGCCGCCCGATCGCTGCCGACGACGAGATCGAGAACAAGTTCTATCCGGAGGCGATGAAGGACTGGGGTTTCAAATACAATTTCATAGGGAAGATCGTGCATACGCTGTACCTGCCCGTAAAACGATGGAAGGAGGGTCGCAAGAGATGACACAGAAGATGACACAGAAGAAATACTGTATCTGCGAGAAGCTCCGCTCACTGCGTTCGCTCCGTCCCCTCCCATTGTCTGCTTCGCCATCGCTGCGCGATAACTCGCATCCAACGGGCCCCTCCCCCTGCCCTCTCCGGGGGTGGAGATGTTCTCGCAGATACAGTATTGCTTCTGTGTCATAAACCATATTTGAATCAGCACATTATGAGCATACTTTCGAGACTCAGTAAATATATAATAGTGGCGGGCTGGAGGCTGCACGCGGACCATCTGCTGTCCGACAAGGCCTTCAACAGCCTGTACTACCGCTGGAAGTTCGACCGCAGGCTGAACTGGGACAATCCGCGCACATACAACGAGAAGCTCCACTGGCTCAAGCTGCACGACCGCCAGCCAATCTACTGCACGCTGGTGGACAAAGCAGAGGTGAAGGCCCACGTGGAGAGCATCATCGGAGAGGAATACCTCATCCCTACCCTCGGAGTGTGGGAGCGCTGGGAAGACATCGACTTCAGCCGCCTGCCCGAGAAGTTCGTGCTCAAATGCACCCACGACAGCGGCGGCACCTTCATCGTCACCGACCGCAGCGCAGTGGATCTGAGCAGATGCCCCGAAGTGCTGGCCCGCTCGATGAAGCGAAACTTCTTCTGGGAATCCCGAGAATGGCCCTACCGCAGCCTGAAGCACCGCATCATCGCGGAGCCCTACCTCGTGGACGAAGCCACCGGCGAGCTCACGGACTACAAGTTCTTCTGCTTCGACGGCGTGTGCAAGGCGATGTTCGTGGCCACCGACCGCCAGAGCGGCCACACGAAGTTCGACTTCTACGACCGCGACTTCAACCACCTGGATATGCACGACAACCACGACAATGCAGCCGTGCCTCCGGCCAAACCGAAGAACTACGAGAAAATGGTAGCTCTGGCCGAGACCCTGGCGCAGGGCTTCCCCCACGTGCGGATGGACTTCTACAACATCGACGGCAAGATATATTTCGGCGAATACACTTTCTACCACTGGAGCGGCTTCGACCACTTCTATCCCGAGAAATGGGAATACACCTTCGGCGACTGGATAAACCTTGAAAATGTGAAGAAATGAGAGTACTCGTCGTCGGCAGTTTCAGATTCGAGATCTATGCGAAGGCCTTCTACGACGCCTTCCGCAGGCTGGGCCACGACGTGCTCAAGCTCGACACCGAAGAATTCGTGGCCAAAGGCCCCTTCGGCAGCGTCGTCGAGAAAATGAAGCACCAGTGGCTTGTGGGCTCGTCCATCAATTTCGCCGACGGTGTCCTTCGCAGGAGAGTGTCCGATTTCAGGCCCGACCTGGTATTCCTCTACCACTGCTACTTCTTCCACCCCTCCGCCATCCGGGACATCAGCAAGATGGCGACAGTCTTCTCATACGACAACGACGACCCCTTCGAGAGGCGCAAGGACAAGCACAATTCGTCATTCTACCTCGAGGCCGCGCGCTACTGCCACCTGAACTACGTCTACCGCCGCAAGAACGTCGAGGACTTCGCCCGCATAGGAGTGAAGAACGCCAAGGTGCTGCTGCCGTACTACATCGAGACCCGCAATTTCCCCATCCCCTGCGAGAAGGACACCCCGCTGGCCTTCGTCGGGCACTGGGAGGATGACGGCCGCGACCGTATGATCAAGGCACTGCTGGACGCCGGGCTGCCCTTCGAACTCTACGGAGATGCCGCCAACTGGAGCAATTCGCCGCTATGGCCGCAGCTTGAGAACGTGTACTACGGCCCTGCTGTGGGAGAGGATTATAATAAGGTGCTGAACCGCACCCAGGTGGCCCTTGTGTTCTTCTCGAAGGCCAACAACGACACCTACACCCGCCGCTGCTTCGAGCTGCCGGCGACCAAGACTGTGATGCTGAGCGAATATACCGAGGATATGGACAAGTTGTGGCCGTCCAAAGAGTGCTGCGTGTATTTCCGCAGCAAGGAGGAGCTGGTGCACAAGGCCTGCAAGCTGCTGGACCACGAAGAGCTGCGGCAGCGCATCGCCCAGAACGCTTTCAACCGCCTGAAGGCCATCGGAGGCTCCGAGACCGACCGCGTCCGCGAGATCATCGCCGATTACGAACTGATCGCTAGAGGTAAAAATCCCCTGTCAGAATCCTGAATTCCGGGCTGCCTATCGTAAGACAGGCCTCCTCCTGATGGGGTAGGTCCCGGCCTACTTTGGGGTAGGTCTCCACGGTTTCATCGGACCTACCCCAAGAAACGGACTCAGAAGGATCGCCCTGAATACGTCCTACCTCCACTAGCAGGCGGGAAGGCGCTTTGCGGGGAGTGGTGCGCACAAGGCAGCGGCGCAGGAGCTCCATCCCTACTGCGGCACAGGCTGCCAGCAAATCAGCCTCACGGGCCGTCGGAAGGATGAGCGCCAGCCTTCCCTGCGGAGCCAGCAGAGCCGCAGCAGCCCTCACGATGTCGTCGAGGCTGAGGTCCGCATCCCGGCGGGCCGCAGAACGCGCCTCTCCCGCAGGGATGATGCTCTTGCCAGTAATATAATAAGGTGGATTCGACACGATGACATCAAACTCACCGTCGTGCCCTTCCGCCAGGAAAGCGTCAAGACTCAGCGGAAGCGCCGTCAGCTGCCCGGCCCAGGGCGACGCCGCGAAATTCTCCGCAGCCTGGCCGGCCGCAGCGGCATCGATGTCGATGGCTGTTATATCAAAACGGCGATCGCCCCCGGCTGCACATCTCTGTGCCGCCATAAGGGCGATCAGTCCCGATCCTGTGCCTATGTCAAGCAGCTTGCGGGCCCCTTCGCAGGAAACCCACGCTCCCAGAAGGATTCCGTCGGTGCCGACTTTCATCGCGCACGTGCCGGCGTCCACCGAGAACTGCTTGAAGCGCACTGCTACTCGTCTTTCTCTTCCTCTTCGTAAGCCTTGAGGAGCTTCTCCTGAACATCCATCGGAACCTGCTGGTACTCGATGAAGCTCATTGTGAAGGTAGCGCGGCCTGAAGTGAGGGAGCTCAGGGTAGTAGAGTATTTGTAGAGCTCTGCCAGAGGAACGCGGGCCTTGAGGATC
>JAEEGG010004954.1_pt1 | contig 32047 bp, 29 predicted proteins | sample 9134161 | NCBI WGS metagenome assembly JAEEGG01 (sample SAMN16246543, study PRJNA631951) | gut metagenome | biome: gut microbiome; feature: rumen; material: CR-attached | host: Bos | place: Iran: Karaj | collected 2018-10 | reverse complement strand
TAATCCGCAAAGACTTTGGAAAGAACGCAAGAAATCATTATCTTTGCCCACGAAAAAGGAATTTATGACTTAACCCCCACATTTATGAAAGCACTATTTATCGGAGGAACTGGCACAATCAGTTCGGCAATCACAAGGCTGGTGGCACAGACACCAGGCTGGGAACTTTATCTCCTGAACCGTGGCACACACAAGAACGAAGTGCCCAAAAACGTAAAGACTATTATCGCTGACATCAACGACGAGGCCGCTGCCGAAATGGCACTCGCAGGCATGTCGTTCGATGTGGTGTGTGACTTCATCGGCTTCGTTCCCGAACAGGTGGAACGCGACTATCGTCTTTTCAAGGGTCGCACGAAACAATTCATGTATATCAGTTCGGCCTCGGCCTACCACAAGCCTCTCTCTTCGCCTATCATCAACGAAGGCACCACGCTAGCTAATCCCTATTGGGAATATTCGCGGAACAAGATTGCCTGTGAGGAACTGCTGATGCGTCATTATCGAGAAGAGCAATTCCCCATCACCATCATCCGCCCCAGCCACACTTATTGCGAACGCGGCGTGCCGGTGGCTGTTCACGGAAACAAGGGCAGTTGGTCGGTCTTGAAGCGAATGCTCGAAGGAAAACCCATCATCATCCCAGGTGATGGCACAACACTTTGGACCCTGACACACAACTCTGATTTTGCCAAGGCATTCGTCGGCCTGATGGGCAACAAGCACGCCATCGGCGAGGCATTCCAGATTACGGGCGACGAAAGCCTGACGTGGAACCAGATTCACGAGATCATCGCCAACATCCTTGGTGTAGAGCTAAAAGCATACCACGTCTCGTCGGACTTCCTGGCAGCCGTAGGCACACAGTACGACCTCTATGGCGGATTGCTCGGCGACAAGGCATGCACCGTAATCTTCGACAACACAAAACTGAAACGTGCTGTGCCCGAATTCGTAGCTACCACACGCTTCGACCAAGGTGCACGCATGGTTATTGAGCACATCCTGGCTCATCCGGAACTTCAGCAGGAGGATCCCGAGTTTGATGCTTGGTGTGACAAAATCATCGAGGCTTTAGAAGAAGCAAAAGGAAAAATTGTATCTTAGGGATTCTAAGGGATTTTTAGGGATATTAAGGGACATTAAGGGACATATGTTTCTTGGGTCCATTCTCTAAACAAGGCGAAAGTAACGTCCCTATTTACTCCCCTTTTACTACTCTTTTACTCCCCTTTTACTCCCGAAAGTACCGTCCCCAAATATCCCTTATTATCCTTTAATAACCATTTATGTTCATAGGTATCGATCTGGGCATCAGCGCCACCAAAATCATTTCGCTGAACGGTAAAGAGACCTGTTGCGAAGAAATCTGGGAAGACCGTTTCTCGGAAGACAAGCTGCAGGACTATCTGAAACGTCATCACATCGAAGCAACTGACATCGAGCATTTCGCCTTGACGGGAGTGGGCAATGATCAGTTTGGGGACTCGCTCCTCGGCATTCCCGCAATTCACGTGGATGAGTTCGATGCCAATGCCAAAGCAGCGCGTTGGCTTTGCAAGGACGAGACATTCATCGTTGTGTCGCTGGGCACAGGCACCAGTTTTGTACTGCTTGATGGCCCGACATCGAAGCACCTTGGAGGCAGTGCACTTGGTGGCGGTTCGCTCTATGGACTGTTCCGACTGATGCTTCCCGGTATCGATTATTCGCAGTTCCGATCGTTGGCTGCAAAAGGTTCCTTGTCCAATATCGACCTCGAGATTGGCGATGTCAGCAAGGAAGCCTTGCCCAATCTTCCCATCGACGTGACGGCCACCAACTTCGGCAAGGCAAGTCCCGATTCCAAGCCCGAAGATATCGCTGCCGGACTCGTGAACCTCGTTCTGCAGAACATCGGCGTGATGGCCCACCTTGCAGGCAAGGGATTCGGCATCCGAACCTTCGTCTGCATTGGACGAATGACCACCCTGCCCCATGTCCGTGAGATATTCGACCGCCTGGAACGTCTCTACAAAATCCGTCTGCTCATCCCCAAGGATGCAACCTTTATGACAGCCATCGGTGCTGCACTTTCGTAAAAACTACTAATAATGTCAATTGTTTGGATCAGTGCCGCTGGGTTGTGCGGCGCGACGCTCATCGGTTCGTTGCTGGGATTTCTGATCAAGGAACTCCCGCACATGTGGAAAGATGCCACGTTAGGCTATTGCGCCGGCGTGATGCTTGCTGCCGCTACGCTGGGCCTCATCGTCCCGGCCTTTGAGATGGTCGAAGGGTGGAGCAACTGGATTGTAGTGGTCGGTGTGATGAGTGGAGCGCTTTTCCTCAATGTGCTCGACTACGTGACGCCACACCTCCACCAGATCACGGGCCTTGACCCCGAGACACATGCCAACAACAGCACCATCAACCACATCCTGCTCTTTGTCATGGCCATCGCCATCCACAAGCTGCCCGAAGGTATGGCAGCAGGCGTGAGCATGAACGACATGGGAACGGGTGAAGCTTCCTGGTCCGTCACCTTCGGCATCGCCCTGCAGAACGTGCCCGAAGGCATGGTGGTCATCGCTCCTCTCCTATTGGCTGGAGTCACCAAGATGCGCACCTTCCTGATTTCGCTCGCTATCGGATTGCTCGAAATCGTGGGCGTCTGGCTTGGCTACGCTTTGGGCGCTGCCTCCGAAGCATTCCTCCCCGTGATGCTCGGATTCGCCGGTGGAGCCATGCTCTACGTGACTTCGGATGAGATGATTCCCGAAACTCACGCGCATGGTTATCAGAAACAGGCGACCTACGCCCTGGTTCTTGGATTTGTAACGCTGATTCTGCTCGAAAAAATTATCTAGTCAATTAAAAATTAAGTAACTATTCAAAACTAACTATACTTATTTTTCTTTTAACACGAATTATCGCGAATTATCATTAATTTCTCAGTATGTGTCTATATTGACCTACCTTTCATACTAATAATTCATGTGAATTCATGATAATTCGTGTTAAGAAAAAAAGACGCATATAATTATCGTTAATTTTAGTTACATACTTAAATTGAATCAATCATGAAAAAAGTATTTATGACTCTGATGCTACTGTGCTGCACCTTAACAGTCCTGGCACAGTATGCTCGCATCAACGACATCCCCTACAGCACGGACCCTGATGCCTATGCACAGGAGCGCTGCAAACTCGACGTGTATTATCCCACCGACATGAAGGATGCCCCCGTTGTGGTATGGTTCCATGGCGGCGGCCTCGAAGCAGGCAACAAGCACATCGACGCAGAACTCGAGAACTGCGGACTTGTGGTCGTTTCGGTCAACTATCGTCTACTCCCCAAGGCAACAATCGACCAGTGTATCGACGATGCTGCCGCAGCCGTAGCATGGACGTTCAAGCATTGCACCGAGTACAATGGCAGCCCCAGCAAGATCTTCGTCTCCGGACATTCGGCAGGCGGTTACCTGACCGACATGATCGGCCTCGACAAGAAGTGGCTCGCCAAGTACAACATAGATCCTGATTCCATTGCAGCCTTAGTACCCTTCAGCGGCCAGGTGCTCACGCATTACAATGTGCGCAAGCTACAAGGATTGACACCCTTCCAGCCCACGATTGACCAATATGCGCCACTTTCGTTCTGCCGTCCCGACGCACCTCCCGTAATTATCATCTCGGGTGACCGCGAACTCGAGCTCTACGGACGCTACGAGGAGCAGGCCTACTTCTGGCGCCTACTCAAGATGGTAGGACACAAGGACGTGGAACTCTACGAGATGCAGGGCTACAACCATGGCGAGATGGCCCATCCCGCCTACCACATCCTGAAGAAGACCATCCAGCGAATCTGCGGGAAATAAATAAAAAATGAGGTTAAGAGGGGTTAAGAGAGGTTAAGAGAGGTTAAGAGAGGTTCGCCAATGGAGCCGACAGATAGAATTGGAAAAGCCACGCACCTACATAGCCATTGACTTGAAGTCGTTCTACGCATCGGTCGAATGCGTAGAGCGACATCTTGACCCGCTCACAACCAATCTGGTGGTGGCCGACACGAGCCGCACCGAAAAGACCATCTGTCTGGCCGTCTCGCCTTCGCTCAAGGCGTATGGCATCTCGGGACGCGCCCGTCTCTTCGAAGTCATCCAACGGCTCAGGGAGGTCAACAACGAGCGGCGCCTCCAAGCTGCCGGTTTCCGCCTGACAGGCAAATCGACCTCCGACATCGAACTGCGTCAGCATCCCGACTGGGAAGTCGATTACATTGCTGCCACGCCACGTATGGCCTATTACATCGAGTACAGCACGCGCATCTACAAGACCTACCTCAAATACATTGCACCCGAGGACATCTACGTCTATTCCATCGACGAGGTGTTTATCGATGCCACGCAATACCTGCAGTCGTACAAGATGACTGGTCATGAACTTGCACGCAAGATGATTGCCGACGTGCTCCAAACTACGGGCATCACCGCCACGGCGGGTATCGGCACCAACATGTATCTGTGTAAGATCGCCATGGACATTGTGGCCAAGCACATCCCTGCCGACAAGGATGGTGTACGTATCGCCGAACTCGACGAGATGTCGTATCGCCGGCAACTCTGGAACCACCGTCCGCTCACCAGTTTCTGGCGTGTAGGCAAAGGCATCGCGCAGAAGCTGGAATCGTATGGCCTCGACACGATGGGAAAGATTGCACGCTGCTCGCTGCGCAACGAAGAACTCCTCTACAATCTGTTTGGCGTCAATGCCGAACTGCTCATCGACCATGCCTGGGGCTGGGAACCCTGCACGATGGAAGCCGTGAAGGCCTACCGACCTGAAACCAATTCGATGAGCCACGGACAAGTATTGCAGAGCGCCTACGACTGGAAGAAGGCGCGCGTCGTGGTGCAGGAGATGGCTGATGCCATTGCCCTCGAACTGGTCGATAAACGCCTCGTCACCAACCAGCTCGTCCTGACCGTCAGTTACGACAGCGAGAGTCTTTCCAACCCCACGATTCGTGCCAGATACCATGGACCTGTTACGACCGACTATTATGGACGACAGGCTCCGAAGCATGCCCACGGCACGGCAAATCTCGACCGCATGACCTCTTCGTCGAAACTGATTACAGAGGCCGTGATGGACCTCTTCGACCGCATTGTCAATCCCGACCTGCTGGTGCGCAGAATCAACATCTCGACCAACAATATCGTGGAAGAATCGAAGGCCAACGAGCACAACCAGCCCATCCAACTCGACCTCTTTACCGACTACGAGGAACTCAAGAGACAGAAGGAGGAGGAGCAGGCCGCCCTCGACAAGGAGCGTCGAATGCAGGAAGCCGTGCTCAGCATCAAGAAGCGCTTTGGCAAGAACGCCATCCTCAAGGGACTCAACTACGAGGAAGGTGCAACAGCAAAAGACCGCAACCAGCAGATTGGAGGACATAAGGCGTAAGCAATTAACAATTAACAATTACAATTAGAATTGACGACTACGAACAATAAAGGAAAGACCATGGTGTCGGTGCTGTTCATGGAATTCACTGTCATTTTCGCGGTGTGCCTGATAGCATCCAACATCCTCGAGACCAAGCAGATGGTATTTGGTCCGCTCCATCTGACAGGTGGGCTGCTGATTTTCCCTATTTCCTACATCCTCAACGACGTGGTGTGCGAAGTGTGGGGCTATCGACGTGCGAGCATCCTTATCTGGACAGGATTCCTGACCAACTTTGCCTTCATGATAGTTGCAAGTATTGCCGATGCCATTCCCGGTGCATCCTATTGGGAGAACGAAGCAGGCTTTCATGCCATCTTCGGACTTACACCTCGCATTGCATTGGCTTCGTTCGTTTCATTCATCGCAGGTAGTTTCGTCAATGCTTACGTCATGAGCCGCATGAAGATTGCCGACAAGGGAAAGCGATTCCCCTTGCGTGCCATCCTAAGCACAATCTGGGGCGAAGGAGCTGATTCGCTCTTCTTCTTCCCGTTGGCCTTCTATGGCGTGCTGCCCAACGAAGAACTGCCGCTGATGATGCTATCGCAACTGGTTCTGAAGACAGTATATGAGATCATCGTCCTCCCTGTCACCATTCGCGTGGTCAACTGGGTGAAACGCTACGAGGGCGAGGACTTTTACGACAACAATGTCAGCTACAATATCTTCGCAGTATTTCTTGGGAACAAAAAGGAGTAATTTCATGGAAGAATACGACGACATCATCAACCTGCCGCATCACGTCTCGAAAGTTCATCCACAGATGAGCATGATGAACCGTGCCGCACAGTTTGCACCCTTTGCTGCCCTAACAGGGCACTATGCTGCCATCGACGAGGCTGCCCGAATCTTTGAAGAAGAAAATCCCTGATCGCATGCAAGCAAGAAACCTGACCGAAGGAAGCATCCTGCGCAACATCATTACCTTCTCTCTGCCCTATCTGCTCTCCTATTTCATGCAGATACTCTATGGCATGGTTGATCTATTCATCGTCGGCCAGTACTGTGGCGTAGCAAGTATTACGGCGGTCAGCATCGGCTCGCAGGTGATGCACATGCTCACCGTCATCATCATCGGTCTTGCGATGGGCACGACGGTAGTTGTCGGGCAAGCCATCGGGGCACGCAACGACCGGAAGGCGGCTGCGGTGGTCGGCAATACCATCTCGCTCTTCATGATGTTCTCGCTCTTCCTCACCGTGGTACTGGTCGCTGGAGCCAAGGGTATCGTCAGCCTCATCGAAACGCCCACAGAAGCCGTTGAAGACACCGAAAACTACCTCTACATCTGTTTCATCGGCATCCCGTTCATCGTGGCCTATAACATCATCGCAAGCATCTTCCGAGGCTTGGGTGACACGAAGAGCCCGATGTACTTCATCGCTATCGCCTGTGTCGCCAACATCGTGCTCGACATTCTCTTCATCGGTGTCCTTCACTATGATGCAGCGGGAGCAGCCTTGGCCACGACGCTTGCACAAACGCTGAGCGTCATCATCTCGCTCGTCATGATACGCCGACGCCGTCTCATCGCCGTCCATCGCAGCGAACTCCGTCCGCATCGTGCCGAGATGGGCGCCATTCTGAAAGTGGGCATTCCTGTGGCCCTGCAGGACGGATTCATTCAAGTGGCCTTCATCGTCATTACCGTCATCGCCAACATGCGCGGCCTTAACGATGCAGCAGCTGTGGGCATTGTCGAAAAGGTGATTGGTGCGCTGTTCCTCGTTCCTTCGGCTATGCTTTCGGCAGTAAGTGCCATCGGTGCGCAAAACGTGGGAGCAGGCAAGATGCATCGCGCCAAGAGCACCCTTTGGCAGGCCATGCGCATCACGGTGGCATACGGTATCGTGCTTGCCATCATCATACAGTTCACGGCAAATTGGGTCGTTGGCATCTTCACTGACGATCCGAATGTCATCATTTCGGGTGGACAATATCTGCGTTCCTACATCTTGGATACCGGATTGGCAGGCATTCACTTCTGTTTCAGCGGATTCTTCTGCGCATGCGGTGCTTCCACCATTTCGTTCATCCACAACTTCTGTTCCATCGTACTGGCCCGCATCCCGTTCAGCTATCTTTTCTCAATCAATTATCCCGACACGCTCTACCCGATGGGCATTGCCACGCCTATCGGCTCTCTTGTCTCGGTCATCATCTGCGTGGGATTCTATTGGTATTATTATCGGGGAAAATGAAGTATATTTCGGAAATATCTCGACGATATTGACATTTTTCTCCTCTGGCTCGTCAAAGTACCAGCTATAGCTGAGAAATTCTAATTGTAGGTTTTTTTAGGGATTCAAACTAACTTCAAAGATGTCCACACAATTGCCACCAACTTTGCTATGGCCTTGCGAAGATGTAAAGACATAGTGACCATCTTTCGACACTTCGAGCCCAACAGGATAGCAGTCGACAGGTATGGATGTGACAACGCTCATAGTCTTTGAATCTACCACATAAAGGGCTGAACTGGAATTGCAAGCCGCATAGATGTAACGGCCATCCGGCGAAAACTCTATAGTACGAGCGCCACCACCTACCTTGCAGTTTTGCCATCCAGATAGTGAGGTTGTCTTGGTTGCTGAAGATTTGAGAGCTGGAATAGCATTAAGGAATGTGAGAAGTGGCATACGTTGGATGTATCCTTCGCGATTGATGCTTAGATAGATGTAGCCATCGCGGATAAGGAGATGGCGAAGGTTGGGCATGTTGCCTGTAATACGTCCGAGATACTGCATATTCTGAAGATCCACCACGGCAATACCGTAACCTCCAGCCATGCAACCAACAAGCAGAAAGTGGTTGTCAGGTGTGAAAGCTGTGCCTCGCAGGCAATAACCACTATTGTTATCTCGGTCAACCGACTCGGTCAAACTGTGGTTCAATTTCAATTGATAGTCGATAACCGCGAGATAGATGTAATGCCAATCGAAGGGATTCTCACTTTCTATGTTGATGATGCCCACGGTATTGTTACCCCAATGCGAAATAGCGACAAATTTGCTATCAGACGAAGTGGCAATCATCTTTGGCAGCGGGCCTGTATCCATGAGTCGGATGATAGAATCAGTTTCAGTGTCGATGATAGCTACAGCAGAAGGATCCTGAGCATTGATGTCATAGCTTCGTCGATAATAGGGTATCCAAAGATACTTGCCACTATGTGAGAAGGTACTCTCGACAGGTTTCCCGAAAAAAGCTCCCCAACCTCCAAAGGGAGAGGCTGGGTGCTTTTCATCCGACAGGTAGTGTGTGAATTCGTAGAATGGTTTGAACTTGCTTCCCAATAATATGGTATCAGCATCAGTGTATTTGTGACGAATTACCTTCTTCTTCTCATTCGTCTTAAAATCATACACTACAGTCGTGGCACCTTCGAGGGAATTAACATAGTACTTAGTACCATTTGGATGCATGTTAACCGACTTAGGCGAGTTGATATCCCTGTCGGCAGTTGCGGTCTCACTTGGTGAATAGTTCTGTTTCTTATTTATCAATTTGATACTAAATGTACTGTCTTTGCTGTAGGCCATGGAGCCTATAGCAGGATGAAGCGCAATCTGGGCTTGGGCAGAGGAAATGACAAGAATAGCTACGAAAAATGCTTGTAGTCTCATTATGGAAAGAGTTTAGATATAATTTAAAAAAGGAAAATGGATAAATTACTTATTGTATTCTATGGTATTCTAATTGTTCTTTGGTTAATCCAGAAAGATCGGTTATCATTCTTAAATAATCTTCAATAATGTTTTCATGAATAAATACACCGTTCGTTTCATCTTCGACAACTATTGGTTTGTCTTTCCAGAAAGTTACTACATATTGATTCTTCACACGACCTCCGAAAGCGTTTTCAGCTTCGATCTCATATATTTCCCAATCTAAATACTTCGAATACGTAAAATGCCCATCAGTTTTTGCCAATTCTCTCATTTTTTCTTTTGAAACTACACTAAGTAATTTCGCAGTTGAAGGGGCAGACAGATTCTGAACAACGTACTCATAACCAGCTTTACTATAACTTTGACTTTTAGATTTATTACTCTCGTCTCCAAAACCACTACAATGCTGTAATACCAAGAAAATACCAAAAAATACCAATGCTACGAATAACCTTGCAATCCAATAGATGATTTTTATTCTCCTTAAGTTGTATTTTGCTTCTTTATTTCCTTGAGCTGCGGCTTTTGAATACCATTCTTTAGCAGCTTCGTCATTCTCTTTTACTCCCTTGCCGTTCTCATAACAATAACCCATCATATTTTGAGCATCAGAAAGTCCTTGACTTGCAGCTTTCATAAACAGTCTAAAGGCCTCATCATAATTGACGTCTGTCCCTTCTCCGTTAAAATACATACATCCAAGATTATAGGCTTCAACCGCATAATCCAACCTTTTAGCTGCACTCCTGCCTTTCTTTTTGGGTTTAGTCTTGGGTCCTTCACTCATTTCATTGCTCACTTTTGTTCCGCAATTACTGCAAAACAAAGCACCCTGTGACATCTTTGTGCCACATTTGGGACAATATTTTACGTTCTCTTCCATTTATTATGTATGTTTGATAGGGTTTCGTGAAACTATGGACAAACAGCGCGGACAGAGAATCCATAATAAGGGGCCAGATTACTCAAACTACGTCCTTCTAGGCATCTTGCTCCCCCCTCAATATTACTATCAATGAACATAGAAGACCAATAATAGCCAGCAGAATACTCTTCGTCGTTAAGGTAGATGTCGTATGTATTATCATTAACACGACGACCTGCTATAGGCATGAAGATTACACCGCCATTAGTCCCCATAACGAGGTAACCTTTTACTCCATTTTGAGTCGTTTTCCTCCATAAGCAATTTATTAATAATTCTTCAAGTTGTTCTTCAGATGGCATGCTCCATGAATCGCCCCATTTAACGTGTGCCACATCGTATTTGGTGCCTGCGACATCCCCACTTTTGATGCATCTCCATATTCTTAATGGGACATCATTGCCATAATAATCATCACAGGATTCATTTTCTTTGATTTCAGAAATGTATTTGTTTATGTCATCACCTATGTAATCATCGAACACTCCATCTCCATCTTCGTCTATGCCATAAAAATCTGCTCCAACATAATCATTAAATGATCCATCTCCATCTTTATCCGTTAGGTAATAGTATTGATAAATGTTTCGTCCAATTTTATGATAGATGCCATTTGTCCCTGTTTCGTTATTATAATCATAATAGCCATTACGATCTTCATCAACACCAGAACAATGTTGATACGTTACTTGATTGTATACAGACTTCTCCTCAGTTTCGCCCCATGCATAATAGCCGCCATAATCTTCGGGCTTGGAAGCACCTACATTACAACAAGCCCATTTCGTAGCTGATGGTAATCCCAAATCTATCCTGTGGGGATGATGTTCGTCGGGACATTTTCTGCATGAATGGGTGTTAGCTGATAAAGTTGTAGGTAAAGTAGAAGAAGTTGATTCACTATCAGAGATAGCTTGAATACTATTGGTAAAGCAAGCTTTTTCTGATAGGCTCACAGCACGTACGGGATGGCCTAAATACTCGGAGTTAGTTTTATTCCAATTCCACTCGCGCGAGCTGAACTCTAACCCATAAGCTCTGCTATGTTCATGTCGAACCGATGACCAGTAAAAACCATTTTTGCCGACATTATTGGACGAAGGACGGCTGCCAGCAGCTGGCATAAAAATTGTATTCCCATTAGGACCCTTAACGAGAATACCATTTACGCCATTAATTGTTTTCCATATTCTTGTGCATTCGAAGACTAACTCATGAATATGTTCTATTGAAGGCATCTTCCATATGTCACCCCACTTTGCATTAGCGACATCATATTCTGTACCAGCAATGTTATCATCGTAACCAATATCCATACACTCGCCATGGCCATCGGCGTAAGGATATGTTGACCAATCATATTTGTTCTTCGTTATGATTTCTCCCCAAGAATAATAGCCGCCATAACCTTCGGGCTTCGACGCACCGACATTGCAGCAAGCCCATTTCGTGCCAGAAGGAAGCCCAAGGTCAATCATGTGGGGATGATTACCATCTGGGCATGATGTTTGTGCATTACCTGCGACGGTGGCAAGTAGCAATGCTAAGGTAAAAATGTTTTTTTTCATTATTAGGTAGAATTTGTAAATAATTAAAATTAATTATACAAGTTCCAAAAAAGACAAATCGTTAAGGAAATTAACTCATGTTTCTTTATCAAAACTTAATTTTTATAGGTAGTATGTATTTTACACGTACAGGTTTACCATCTAGCATTCCAGGTTTCCACTTTGGCATCTCTTTAATCAAACGTATCGCTTCTTTGTTTAAGTCTTCAATTTGATACTTGATTACCTCAATATTAGAAGTAGATCCATCTTTCTCTATTACGAACGAAAGAGTTACATTAACCGGGATGCCATTTTTAGCAGCGGATGCTGGGTAACGTTGATTCTTATCGATGTACTCCTTCAGGGCTATAGATCCACCTGGAAACAATGGTTCATCTTTCACGGAATTATAAATAACATCATCTTCATATTGATTCATGCTCTCAATTTGTGTCATAGTCATGCCTTTTTGACTCACTGCACGCACAGAAAGACCTTTGTATCGATCGCGTATATCTTGAGCTCTAATTAAACGTTCATGAATAAAAAGACTGTGACTGTGTTCGATCCATCTTCCTTCGGAACTTAGTGACGAAGTCCAGAAAAAACCACACCCAGCTCCACCGGCTAGGTTAGCTAGTTCAAGGCCAGATTCATTCTTTAAGCCAGCAAATGGCAGAAATAACTCACCACCATTTTTCCCTTTCAGAGAGATTCCACTTATTTCATACTCCAAAGTGCAATTATTAGCCAATTCTGCTATTTGCTTAAATGAGGGCATACACCACGAATCGCCCCATTTTACATGAGCAACGTCATATTTCGTGTTCTTTATATTATTCCCTATGTTTTGGTAATGATATGCGTATGTGGACTCGCTGTAATGCCCTTTTTCCGCAGTCTCTCCCCATGCATAATATCCACCTCGATCCGTTGGCTTAGAAGCCCCTACGTTGCAGCAAGCCCATAACGTGCCCGATGGCAGGCCAAGGTCAATCATGTGGGGATGATTACCATCTGGGCATTTTTTGTAAGATTGAATATCGCTGGAAGATGATTTGGATGTGCGCGTAGATGTAGTTTGTTCACTATAAGAAGCAGATGTAGTTTGTTCGCTATAAGAAGAAATCTGCGCGCTATTTGTATTGCTAGTCATCCCTGTTTTACTCACAGCACGTACAGGATGGCCAAAATATTGGGTGCAAGTTACATAACTGTCCCAACTGTTCGAATAAAATTGAAGACCTTTTGCTCCATCACGAGTGAGAACCGATGACCAGTAGAACCCCCATTCCCCCACACTATTGCTTGTCGGACGGCGTCCAGCTGCAGGCATAAACATTGTTTTCCCATTTGGACCCTTGACGAGAATACCATTTATGCCATTTCTATTAGTCCAAGTCTGAGTACACTTAGAAACTAATTCATAAAATTGGCTACGAGAGGGCATTTTCCAAGAATTGCCCCATTTCGTATAAGCAACATCATATCTGGTACCAGAGATGTCAGACCCGATATATTTACAATTGCTGGCACTGCTTCCGTATGCATATGTATCCCAATTGAAATCGGTCTTCGTCTTCGTCTCTCCCCAAGCATAATAGTCGCCATAGTCTTCAGGCTTGGAAGCTCCTACATTGCAACAAGCCCATAACGTGCCAGAGGGCAGACCAAGGTCAATCATGTGGGGATGATTTCCATCAGGGCATGATGATGTTTGTGCATTACCTATAATGGCGGTAAGAAGCAATGCAAAAGTGATATAAATTGTTTTCATAGTTGAAGAATGGTATATTTTTTGTTTTTATTGGTAGTATTCAATAATTCTTGTCTCAGTGTATTCTTCGTGAACGTCAATATCTTCCTTGTGCTCGGCTTTAGAATCATAGACGACGCTTCTTTCAATCCAGTTACCATAATCGTCAAACTTGGTATAATTATATCTGATGATTTCATGATAAGTCGAATTGGAAAACTCTATCAAATGATTATTGGCATCATATTCAAGATTTCCTTCGGTTCCTCCATCTGGACCTTGATAAGATATGTATTGAAGCCTATTGTTGTTATTGACATCGTATGAGCACGTAAGACTTTCATCAACTTCTTCTGAATAAGGAATGGAATAATCATGCATGATAATTTGTGTTATCAAACCATCTGTATTTATTGAATAGTTCTTAATCTTCAGTTGGTCTTTTCCCTTGAAGTTTATACACTTTCCATCCTTATCATATTCAAAAACATAGCTATTTAGTTCAGTCAGTTTACCATCTCTATTAAACACGGCTATTTCAGGGGCAAGTAACGCGTCATAAAGAATATCTGTTATTTCAAATGATTTGACTGGACCCACAATATCACAAATTATTTTATCGTATGTTTCTGTGGAAATTGATGAAGTATTCTCGTTATTAGCCTCAGATGATTTTCCATTGCTATCTTGTCCTTTCTTATTCAGGAATAAAACGGCCGAAGCTATTACTAAAACACATGCAAGAATACCGACTAAATAATGGGTTTTCTTTCTTTCACTATGATCGCTTTTCATAATGATTCGTGTTTATGCGGATTACAATTTATGTGTAATGTTTCTTCAAACAATCTTGTGGCATTAAATTAATAAGTGATAATGTTCCCAATATCTTTCACTACATAATCACAATGTTCATTATCAGTCAACAATTCGACACATTCATCCGAAACATAATCTTTTAATTGATTGAGAGAATACTCCTCGTTTACACAAATAGCAAGCCCATCATTCATATCGCATATAATACCTTTCTGTGATAATCCAACCTTTAATAAGTCTAGCAAAGATGATTGGTCTATTTCATAGGGAAAATCTTCTTCGTCAACATCGCTTTTTTTCATCAATAATTCTATTAGCCCTGTTATGGAATTACTATCTATCAATCTTTCCTCTACACATTCTGATTTAGCAATATCGTAAGTTATATATCCATGACTAAAAACGTCTGATGTTTCATACTCTTGAGGAGAAATAAAATATTCAAATGTAATGTATTTCTTAGTTGACGCAAGAACTGTAACCTTAGCCTCTATTTCTCGAATCCATATCTTTTTGTCATAATCAAATTCAGGCGTATAATTCAATTTCTTTTCATACATATTCATCAAAATATGATTAATGTTTGAGCTTTCCAACACTTTTACGTCCACGGCTGATGGAAAATCCCATATTTTATGTAAAATTTGTTCTTGCAGTTGTGTTGGTTCTACTCCTTTGATAGACACAGGCCATTCGATGTTAAGCGATAGAACATCGTAATTTTTCCAACCACGGCCAAAACTCCAATTCTTTAATTCGTAACTGCCTTTGTACCGAATATTTCCTATTTCAATTCGAGGATTATTCGCATTAGAGCCAGAACTCCTCAAAAAATAAAAAAGACCTGCCAATACAATTGCAACACACGCTATGATGCCAACGTACAATGGCGTCTTCGATCGCATCTTAGCATTAAGTGGTGTTGAAGAGTTATTGGACTCTTCTTTAGGAGCAGTTTTTTGAATATCAGAACAATTATCCTGCATATGAGAATCAATCTCAACAGAACCAACCTTCTTGCCGCAACACATACAGAATATATCTCCTGGTCGAATACTATTGCCGCAATTGGGACATTTAATCACTTGTTCAACTTTCTGACCGCAGTATGGACAGAATTTTGAACCCTCTTGAATCTCTTTCTCGCAATGATTACATTTCATAATGATAAATGTTATTAGTTTAATAATCAATTATTGTTTTCTCAAGTAATGTGCATCTCCATAATCGATACGGCGATTTTGTTCGTCAATATCATAGGTGACAGTTGTCCCTCCCGCAATTGGATAACGCGCCCTTATCACTCCATCTTTGACATAATAGGTCCCCTCATCAACTTGATTGTTATCGACATCTATTGATCTGATCTTACCCGTTTTTTGGTTTATCTCCAAACGTAGCGTGAAATAAGACACCTTACCCAAAACGTCCATAGAAAACCGTCCACTCCAAGTTCCGTTTAACCATTCTGGTCCGTATGAATTGGTTTCAACAGCAGAAGCAGTGGCATATCCATCACTACGATTTGGACTGTAATCAGAATCGCTTGTTAACGTAACATCAAATCCACAATATTTACAACGCCAACTCTTGGTGCCATCTTGTATATATTGTGGGCCACTACATTTTGGACAGTTTAATCTATGACAATCCAACTCAGGATTATATTTAAGCTCATTCTCTAATCCCATATCCTTGATTAATTGAATATAAGCAGGATATCTATACTCGCCATCTTTTGTACAACACTTCTTTATTAGTCTTATCGCTTCTGCCACATCTTTTTCACAACCTATCCCATAAAACAAATGCCATGCCAAGGGGGCAAAGAATCCATTATACCAATCAGGGTAATATTGTGAATCATTGCCTATCTGTTCATTTTTGGCCGCATCTTGTCGGGCCCAATATAATGAATTACTTACATCATCGAGTTTAGGATCAAATCGATCCTCCCAGTCTAAGCCTTTCACAGATACTAATTTTCTTTTTATAGATACTGCTTTAACAGGATTAATAGGAATATTGAAAGAATCCATACTACAATAATCAATAGCTATACCACTAGGACCATAAGTATGCCCATATCTGTAATAATCCATCAAACGATAAACATACTCCTTTGAATTAGATGCTTCATCATAATCAGATACATAATTACTATTTAATTCATATTCAGCATTAATATACAATTGTCCAAATTCCGTTTTTTTCAATTTGCCTATCTCTGTCCACTCCTGATCCTCATTTATCTTAATTCTATAAAACTCTTTGACATAATACTCCTTACTTATTTCCATATTATAAATTCCTATAGCCAAATCTTTAATATACAATGGAGTTACTCCTACCTTCTTTCCATCCAAAATAACATCACAACCTGCTGGTTCAAAATCGACGAACAAACTACCAGTATTAGTCTTTTGTTTGAGAAAGGTCACACCATACAATAGTCCGACCGATATTATAACAACACATACAATGATGCCTAAATACAAAGGCAACTTAGATCGTCCCTCAGTCTTTCGTAACGTCGAAGAGTTATTGGACTCTTCTGTAGGAGCAGTTTTTTGATTCTCAGAACAATTATCCTGTATTTGAGAATCAGTCTCAGTTGAACCGACCTTGCAGCCGCAACTCATACAGAAATTATCTCCTGGTCGAATACTATTGCCGCAATTGGGACATTTAATCACTTGTTCAACTTTCTGACCGCAATAAGGACAGAATCTCGAACCTTCTTGAATTTCTTTCTCGCAATGATTGCATTTCATAATAGTATATTTGTCAGATTTATAATCGGTTAATAATATTTCATTTAGTATCCCACGCCAAAACAAATAATCTCTTTTCAAATAATTAAAACATCCAGGAAAGGGCAATGTCAATTATAATAATTCTAAAAATGCACTCGGCACATATGCCGTAGCAATGATACAAATTCCTTGTAAGGTAATCCCAACTCGTTGTTGTCCATGCCAACGTGCAACAATACCAACAATGCCCTTGAAATCACCTTTTATGACACGAACTTTTTGCCCCGTTTGGAAATTGGAGATGTTTGCTGGAGCCACAAGGATGTCCTTCGCATGGGAACTACAAACGATTCGCAAATTCTCAATCTGCGAATCGGGGACTATAAGAGGTTCCTTGGTTCCATCATGATGTTGGTTATAGTAAAAGCGGAGATAGTGAAGATCCTTTTTATCGTAAGCATAAATCTTTGCCATCTCTTCTGTTGTGTGTATAAAAAAAATGTTGGGAAGAAGACTCACCTCTTGGTGAATCATCTTCCCATCTTTATTCTTCTTCTCTATGGTTGATGTGGGGTAAAAGGCTTCAGTACCTTTATTAACTATGTATTCGTAAGCTTTCTTCTCTCGACCATACGTCGTACGCATTGCGTACCAATGAACATCTGCAGAATTATATGTATTTGTTGTCTCAGTAACTGGCTGAACATTCTTGGTGGACACCCCATCTGTTGTAGATTCGGGGAGCGCAATGGGTTCTAGGCCATTACACGGTGGAGAATCTTCATCTCCTAGAATAGGATTCACATTAAGCAATGTGTTCATATCTTAGGCTAAGTTTTAGCCCCTTTTTCTCGGCATACGAAAAGCGTGGTCACTTAATGTTGTCTGCTCTTCGTATCGAGGCCCTAGCACTGCCTTTTTAGCGGAACAGGCAACGTCAGAGCCACGCTGATATGAACACATACATCCCAATAATCCATAAGAATATAGCATCCTTATAAGATTAAAGAGATGTGAATGAACACATCCCGAGGACATCTACCGCTGCAATGTTCGAGGCTAAAAGTGGTAAATTTGCTAGATTTCCGATACGAACTCAAACAAAGCGTAGTAAAAACGCCTTAGTATGTCTTGGTTTTACAGTCTCCCTTACTAATCTAATGGAAATACCAATGAAATATAAGGGTCTTATAAATCCATTGCAAAAATATTAAAAAATTATTATATGCGTTAACCTCTACCCCCCCTTTTTTCTATAAAAAAATAAAATATTAACGACAGAATGATAAAATGGGAAGTAAAGGTTACAAAATTAGATGATACTCTATGTACTCGAATTAGTTTATGATTCTCTTTATCTCTTATTTTGCATGTCTAATTCGTAGGCGTGCAATTTCCAATTATTTATCATGAGGATTGGTGAATATAGATGTCGACATAGAATTATTAAAAGTCTTAGCCAATATGCAAGACTATCACTCGATCAGCATTCGTCCTATGCTTTTTGACCAACAAATAATCTTTCAATTACTGTATCCATGACGAGAGATTCAATCAAAACATATTCCTCTCTACAAGCAAAAGCCAAGTTTCAGAACAGCGGTTTCCAGATGTGTCTCTTCTGCTTTGAAATTATTTTCATTTGTTGAGATTTATCCTAAGACCAACATTTATCGTGAAGTCCCAAGGTTTGTCCGTATATGCGGAGCGCACGCCACTTCCGTTGTCGAAGTGATACGATGCTCCAGGTTCGGCATAGAGGCTGATACCTTTTTTCGTCTGGTATTCGATGCCCGCTGATGCGCTGGTGCTGAATACCGGGCGATTTTCTTTGACCGATTCGGAGTGCGATTTATAATTTGCTCCCCGATCAACAACCAGCTTGCCCTTCACAAGTTTCTCAATCTCTCCACCTGCTACGGCATAGATATTGACATGATCGTTCTGCCAGATGCTATAACTTGCAGCAATGGGAACGCCCAGATAATGCAGTTTCTGCTCGGCTGATTGAATGGTCGAACCGTAAACCACATAGATGTCGGAGTTCAGATAACTGTAGGTGATGCCCGACAAAAGGCTCCAGCGCTCGTCCAGAACATATCGCACCGATAGGCCGAATCTGAGCGGCTTATGATGCTTCTCCTCGGGGAGTTCGACTACTTTATTTGCCTTTTCCCCATCATAATAATTTTGAGGGGAGGCGTTAATAGGATCATCCATGAATGCATATTCGCCGCTTCCCGAGGACATATCCATCGAAAAATTACCGCCACCTCCATAATAGGCGCCAACACCCCAGGCGCTGCGCCTTGCGCTCACGCCTCGTTTCAGTCGATTGTTCATAGCCAGATACTCGGGTTCATGCGTTGTGGTATTCCGTACCATCTCCTCGCTCCTTGGCCCTTCGTCGGCTTTGTCTTCCAGAGTTGGAGAAACGGCATCCTTGGATGCTACGACAACATCTTCGGAAACATCTTCGGATGGCTGATTCTCTTCAGCTATGGGAACAATCCCCGAAGGCGCATTCTGAAGAACCGTCCTTTTCCGACTTGGGGTAACGGTCGAAGCCATCTTCATTTGTTCCTCTTGGACCGAAGCAGTTTTTTCTTCCGGTGACTCAATAGCCTCTTCTGTCTGTACCACAGCCTCCGCCATTTCCGCTTGTTGCAGCAAATCCACCCGATTCCATTCGTGGATAGCCACACCACAAGCCAATGCCAGAGCGAGGACAGCGGCTGCCCTACGCCACATCTTCATCGGCACAACGGGCGCCTTCTTCGGTTCCGAAGCGGGCACAACGCCACAGCGCGACATCTCTTGCTTTATGTCGTCGAGCAAACCTTCGGGCGCTTTCTTGCGAAAGTCTCCCGACAGGTCCTTCAGGTCGTTCATCCATTTGTCGTTCATACCAACTTCGATTTATATTCATTAATAATGTGTGCCAGCATATTCTTCGCCCGATGCAACTGCGAGGCTGAACTATCGGGCTTGATGTGGAGCAGCTCGGCAATCTCCTTGTGGCTCTTCCCCTCGATGACGTAGAGGTTCAGCACCGTGCGATAGCCCTCGGGCAATTTCCTCAGCAGTCGGACGAGCACTTCGGGCGTCAACTCATCGGTATCGGGGTCTTCGTCGGGAAGGTCGGGCAATTCGGTGTCGAGAAGGAGCGGGTCGTTCTTCTGTCGTCGCAGCAACTGCAAACTCTCGTTCACCGCAATACGCGTCATCCAGGCTTGCAGCGAACCGCTGCCACGATATTCGAACGAAGAAATCTGCGTGAAAATCTTGATGAAACTCTCCTGCAGCACATCCTTCAAGTCCTCATCGTTGGTGATATACCGGTAGCAAACACCCGTCAGATAGTCGGCATAACGGGCATACAAGGCATCCATCGCCGAGGAATCCCCTCGTCGAAACAGGTCGAGTATATGTTGCTCGTTATCTCTTCCCGATATATTCATTTTTTGAGCACTTCGATGTTCAACTCAGTGCCATGTTAAACCAATTTTGGAACAGGTCTAAACGAAAAGTTTCCCCATTCTGCCCTATAAATGCAGAAAAAGAGGAAACCTTGCATGAGAAAAAGGAAAAAGATTATAAATCAAAAAAATAATATGATACATGAATTTCAATTTTACATTAAGAATCAACATTTCATGATAAGCGTCAATTCTCTATCTCTTTATTCTTAAATAAAATGAAGAGATTTGAGTACAGTTTCTTATCTGAAATATTATAAAAAACAATGTCATAAGGAATCGAATAATCGTTTGAAACGTTTATACTAATGCCACTGTCTAATTGAGACCAGTTTTCAATATATATTTTATCAAACAAACTACCATCCGAATCATACGTTATAATTATTTCAGTTTCCGAAATGTGAAATTTTGTAATAGTAGTTCCAAAACATCCTGTATTCATTTTATACCAATCGCCAATTATGCATGATTTTCCCTCTTCTAATGACACTTCTGAAAAATCCACATCATAGATTTCTTCATCATCTCCACAGGAAGAGTAAACCAAGGTGGTTGCTATTAGCATCAAATAAATAAAATACTTTGCCATAGTGCTGAATATGTTTTAATGTGTAACTTCTATACTCCAAACGTAAATCCAATCTCCACTGCATGGACCTTGGACCTCAATATCATGCTTTTCATAGTTTAAGAGAAAATAAAATAATGATTAGTATATTGACAATGCAAAGATAAAAAAAGAAAAACAAATAACCATAGCCGCCCCCGAAAAATCAATGAAAAGTCATAAAAAAATACAGAATGACAACTTAACATTCCAATCTATTACTTCTAATGCTATTATTCTGACCAGAAATTATCTCAGCTTTGGATAAGAAAGCTGCAAGGAATTGAAGATGTTCTGCCAAATCATATAGGCACCCATCACGATGCCCGAGGTGGGATGCAGGAATGACATGGCCACCCAGATGGCGAGGATAGTATTTTTCTGCCCAAGACTTTGGCCCGCGCTCAGTCGGTCGTCGCAGGTGTCGCCGAACTTCTTGCCCACCCAGAAGTTGATGAAGCAAAGCACAGCGGCGAAGAAGCAATAGAGGAGCGTAGTGTGACCATCGAGCAAGCCCATGAAGATGATGCGAAGCACCTGCGCCGTATTGATCATCACGCAAAATGACCACAGGTAGAACGACTTGTCCTTGGCGAAACGTGCCACCCAGCGATGGGCCGAAGGTGTGAATTCGCGCATAAGGAACGACAAAAGCAAAGGAACGATGATGACGGGGAAAACCTTAGCGAAAATCTTGCGGAAAAGAGTCCAGAACGTGAGTTCCGCACTATCCTGCGCCACAATGGGGAAAAGAGCAGGAATAAGCAAAGCAGCAAAGAGAGAAGAAAGCACGGCATAAGTTGTCGCACTAGCTGCTTTGCCTCCAAGTTTGGCCGACATAACTGCCACAGCTGTTGCTGTCGGACATAACAGACAAACCAGCGTACCTTCCCACAAACCATTGGTCCATGCGGGCAAACCTGCCCAAAGGAGCACAGCAATCATCGCCAAACCACCTCCAAACTGATAGATAAAACTGTAGATGAGCCACTTTTTGGGGAAGAGGTCGCGCGGATTGATCTTGCTGAACTCCAGGAACAACATCATAAAAAGGAGATAGGGCAACAGTGACGTCACCCAATAAACCACCGTCCGTCGAGACACGGGCTCAACGAATAAGGCATCGGCAACAAAATAGCCTACCACGCCAAGGCTCATTGCCACGACGAGCAGCCACTTCTTGATGAATGGAATTATTTTAGGCATATCTTTCTGAGATAGAACCAGGCAAATAGGAGACCAACGATGACGGCAATGATGGAGGCTTCGGCACCAAAGATGCCGCCTGTCAGAAGCTCGTGCCCTTCGACACGAGGCGAAATAATTGACTCACCGAATTCGTTTCCCGAAACGGCAAAGCCGAAGACGTTGCCCTGCGTGTAATTCCATGCCCAATGGATGCCAATGGGCAACCACAATGTACCACTGTATTTGTAGGCAGCGCCCAGCAGCAATCCGCTCTCCAATGCGATGGCCAGCGTGCTCCACCAGGTAGCTCCGGGATTGACAATATGCACCAGACCGAAAACCGCAGTCGAAACGAGCAGGGCAATCCACGTGTTCCAGCGCACATCGATCATTCGGAAAACGATACCACGAAACATGACCTCCTCTCCCACCGCAATGGTCAGGAAGAAACAGAACTGAGCCAGCTGCGTCAAGCCATTGAACTGAAACGATTCGACGCGATAAACGCCTGCCAGCATCATGATTCCCACCACGACAACAAAGTAAAGGAAACCGGTCAGCAGACCTTTGCACGTCTCGGGCAAGAGACGACGGACAGACAAATCGGTAGCCTTGTGGCCTTCGGTCAATCCAATCCAACCATAGTATGCCAGCACGACAAGAGCCGAAAGCACGATGGAACCGATTATGATGGGAACAGGGCTCTTGAGATACATACCCGGCAACTGAGCGATCCCATCGAGAATCATAAAGATAAAGAGTCCTCCGATCAGACGGAGGACCCACATCCAAAGGGGTGCTTCTTTCGAGTTTATCATGAAACTTTCTTTTTATTTATCACGAATTATCGAATTAAAGAATTAATAATTAGTTGATTCATTAATAAAAATTCTAAAATTCTCTAATTCGTGACAAAAAACATCGTTTCTCTTTTATCACGAATTATCGAATTTGAGAATTAATTATTTGTCGCTTCAATAATAAAAATTCTAAAATTCTCTAATTCGTGACAAGAAAAAATCGTTTCTCTTTTATCACGAATTATCGAATTTGAGAATTAATTATTTAGTTGATTCATTATTAAAAATTCTATAATTCTCTAATTCGTGATAAAAAAAACGTGACAAGAAAACTAGAGGAGTTTCTTGATCTGCTCCTCGACATCCTTCATGTCGTGCGTTGGCTCGAAGCGTGCAACGACATTGCCATTGCGGTCGATGAGGAACTTGGTGAAGTTCCACTTGATGTCGGAAGTCTCGCGCCAACCTGGGTTCATCTTGTCGAACATTTCTTCGAGGCGTGGAGTCAACTGGTTGTCGGCATCAAAGCCCTCGAAGCCCTTCTGGGCCTTCAGGTAGGTGAACAATGGAGAAGCATTCTCGCCATTGACCTCAATTTTGGCGAACTGAGGGAACTTGATATTATAGTTGGCTGTGCAGAACTCGTGAATCTCGGCCTCTGTGCCGGGAGCCTGCTGACCGAACTGATTGCAAGGAAAGTCGAGAACGGAAAAACCCTTGGCAGAATAGTCGGCATAGAGGTTCTCAAGCTCGGTGTACTGGGGTGTGAAACCACAGCGCGTAGCCGTGTTGACAATGAGCAGCACCTGGCCCTTGTAGCTCTCGAGCGAAATGTCCTGACCCATCATGTCCTTGACGGTTTGAGCGTAAAAAGCTTCATTTACAGCAGGAGCCTCTTCGGTAGCTTGTGCCTCCTTGTTGGCATTCTTGTTGCCGCAGCTGGTCATCAGGCCAACAATAGCAAGAAGAAGAATCAGCGTCTTTTTCATAAAATAAAAATGTTAATTGTAAATAGAATGGTTATCTGTTAATAAAACACAGCTGCAAAGATAATCGTTTTGCAGCACTTTTCCAAACAAACGGGCGAAATATTCAACTATCGGCCCTTTTTTCAACTCCAATCGCTTCGTAGAGTTTCAGTTTTCAATCACAATGAGCCGCAAACTGTCGGCTTCGGTCTTCTCCTTAAACCATAGGTTCAGCTTTTCCCTCGATTCGTTCGACAAGGGTTCGCGCACATCGACGATGGCCGTGACGCAGCGCAAGGGAGTCTGGTCGTCGGTAAAAACCTGCAGGGTGGGCGAAAGGCTCAGGCCCGTAATCTGCGGGAAGAAGATGCCCACCTCGCGCTTCATCTCGTTGCTGATATCCTCGTAGCGCTCATATTCCGTGAGGCGTTCCGACAAGAACACATTTCGCTTCAATTCGTTGTCCAGGGCGTGCGCATGTTCCGATTGGGTGACACGCATCATCTCCAGCTGATTTCCCAGCGACATGATGCTGTCGAAGTCGGCACCCTGAACCACCTCCAGGTCGTAGTCCTTTAGCTTGGAATAGGAGGTCAGCGAATGCCTGGCCTTTTCGATGGCCTCCTCGTTGACACTCCGTCCGACGAGAACGAGTCGCAGCGTATTTCCCTGCACCACATCGTTGGCCACCACACGCGTCCCTTCCCAATTGGCCTCTTCGTGGATGAATTGCCGCACCTGGCGCTGGACGATGCTGCGATGGATGATGTTGATGGTCATAAAGATGGCAGGCGTCATCGTCAGCACGACAATCAGAATCAGCGTACGGTTGACGATGCTGCGACGTTTCGCGTCGAAGAATTCCCTCGGCTTGAACTTCATCATCCGCACGCCCACGAAGGTGGACAGGGCAATGAAGACCGTATTGATGAAATACAGATAGAGCGCTCCGGCAAAGAAATGGAGGCTGCCCGCTGCAATGCCGAATCCGGCGGTACAGAGCGGAGGCATAAGTGCCGTGGCAATGGCTACGCCCGGTATGACGTTCCCCTTGTCCTTGATGCTGAGGGCTATGATGCCGGCTGCACCACCGAAGAAGGCAATCAGCACATCGTAAATCGTAGGCGACGTGCGAGCCAGCAGTTCGGAGCCATTCTCGTGGAACGGGGAGATAAAGAAGTAGAGCGTTGCCGTCGCAATGGCAATGGCTGTCATGTTGAGGTAATTCTTGGCGGCACGCTTCAGCAGCTCCAGGTCGTTGATGCCCACGGCAAGTCCCATGGCAATGATGGGACCCATCAGGGGCGAAACCAGCATCGCACCGATGATGACTGCCGTCGAGTTGACATTGAGGCCCAATGACGCGATAAAGATGGCGCAAATCAGAATCCAGATGGTGGCTCCCCGAAACGATGCTCCGTTGGCTATGGTCTCGATGGTTGCCTCCCGATTGGCAAGATCTCCTCGGATTGAAAAATACTGTTTGATATCCATACACAATTCAATAATATAAAAGGTCAGTCATCATTCAATGCTGCGGCAAAAATAAGCAAAATACGCCAAACAAAAAAATATTCTTGGTTAATAATTTGAAATGTAAGCAAAATATTTCTATCAATTAACAATTAACAGACAGCAATTAACATTTTGCCCGAACATTTTGGCCCCTGAAAAAGGGACAAATAGTCCATTCTTTTGGACAATTTGAGCCCACAAATGGGACAAAAGGCTCAAATACGAGTTTGGCACGCAGGTTGCAGCTCCCTTAGTGAACGCGATAGCGAAAGCATCCTACGGAATGCTTAACCAAACGTCCAGAACATGTCTAACAATTAAATCAACCGAAAGGAGCTAAAACTATGCTACCAATGATTTCAAGATTCAATGATCAGAATTGGTTTCCAACGCTGTTCAATGATTTCTTTGACAACGATTTCTGGATGACCAATCGTAAGAACAACCTTACTGCCCCCGCAGTAAACGTACTCGACGAAGAGAAGGAATACAAGGTCGAGATCGCAGCACCTGGAATGACCAAGGACGATTTCCAGATCAAGATCGACAACGACAACAACCTTGTCATTACGCTCGAGAAGAAGACCGAAACCAAGGAAGGCGACAAGAACGAAAAGAAGGACGCCAAGAAGACCGGCAAGTACCTGCGCCGCGAATTCTCCTACAGCCAATATCAGCAGGCATTCTCGCTGCCTGAGGATATCGACAAGCAGAAGATCACAGCCAAGATGGAACATGGCGTACTGACCATCGACATCCCGAAGACCGAACCTCAGAAACCGGTCGATACTTCCCGTCAGATTGAGATCCAATAATGGATGACAGTCGCCCAAACAGTTCAGCCTGTCAGTCTCGCAAGAGGCCGACAGGCTTTTTTGTGTTGGTTGGTGCATTGTTTCGAGGAAAATGCTTCTCCGAACAAGTTGGCACAATTTCTAAACTTTTTGTGCTACTTTCAACAAACTTAGCACAATCTCTAAACTTTTTGTGCTACTTTCGACAAACTTAGCACAATTTCTAAACTTTTTGTGCTATCTTCGACAAACGTAGCACAATCTCTAAACTTTTTGTGCTATCTTTCGCAAACGTAGCACAATTTCTAAACTTTTTGTGCTATCTTTGACAAACGTAGCACAATCTCTAAACTTTTTGTGCTATCTTTGATAAACTTAGCACAATCTCTAAACTTTTTGTGCTATCTTCGGCAAACGTAGCACAATTTCTAAACTTTTTGTGCTACTTTCGATAAACTTAGCACAATTTCTAAACTTTTTGTGCTAAATTGGAAATAGACAGGATTTCCGGCTTCGAGGGCACATTTTGCAGCTTTGACAAGCATTTCTTCGCGCAACATTTTTGCACCGAAAGATGACAAAAGCCGTTAAAAGATATAAAAGGTAGCATTGCGAGTTGAATTTTTGTGAAAAGTATTTGGAAATGAAAACAAGAATTGTTATTTTTGCAGTGTTGAAAAACAAATCTGACAATGCCCATTTCTCTTCTGCCGTCCCTGCTTTTGGCCATTATTGTGGTCGGCTACACACCGGGACCCGCCAACCTCTATTCGCTGGCCTGCTGCCTGAAATACGGTCGCCGGAAAGCGCTCAAGATGTGGCGGGGATTGTGCACCGGCTTCTGCATCGACCTCATCCTGATGGTTCTCCTCACCCACCTTTTGGGCGAAATGATGGGACATTACGTGATTTACCTGAAATACATCGGCGTCGCCTATATCCTTTGGCTTGCGTGGAAGATGCTGCGCTACCAGGGAGTGGACAATGCAGAAGCCAAGGACTGCACTTTCACCTCGGGCATGCTCATGCAGATGACCAATGCCAAGATGCTATTGTTCGAACTGACGGTGTTCTCGACCTACGTGCTGCCCTATAGCGACAGATTGATAGACCTTTTCATCATTGCCCCTTTGCTGCTTCTTGCAGGACCCGGCGCCAATTTCGTCTGGCTTTACGCGGGTGCCTATCTCCGCCGATTCCTCCACCGATACCGCAAGCAGGTTGATCTGGTGATGGCTATTCTGCTGGCTGCCTGCGCAATCTATATCTTTTTCATTTAAATTAGCAACTGCTTAGATTATAACTGCCATGATTGAAGAAATGCTCAAATTCAACAAGGCCTTCGTCGAATCGAAAGCCTACGAGAAGTATGCCACCTCGAAGTATCCCGACAAGAAACTGGCCATCGTGACCTGCATGGACACCCGTCTAGTTGAACTCCTTCCTGCTGCCCTCGGCATCAAGAACGGCGACGTGAAGATGATCAAGGTGGCGAGCGGCACCATCACCAATCCGTTCGACTCGGCCATGCGTTCGCTGCTCATCGCTATCTACGAACTGGGCGTGAACGAAGTGATGATCATCGGACATACGGGCTGCGGCGTACAGGGCATGAATGCCGAGGAAATGCTCCATCTGATGAAGGAGCGCGGCATCGACGAGGAGCACATCTCCCTGATGCGGCATTGCGGCATTGACCTCGATGCGTGGCTCCACGGATTCGACGACACCGAGGCTGCCGTACTCGAAACGGTCGATCTGGTGCGCAACCATCCCCTTATGCCGAAGGATGTGGTGGTGAAGGGATATATCATTGAGACACATACAGGAGAGCTGATGCCTATCAAAGAAGATATTTAGGGATATTTGGGGATGTTAAGGGATATTTGGGGATGTTAAGGGACAATACCTTTGCCTGTAGAGTTCGGGACCCAAGAAACATACGTCCCTTAAAGTCCCTTAGAATCCTTTAGAATCCTTTTTAAAAAATAAATGTCGATGAGAGCGAGGATGTTTGTATTGTTGTTGATGCTGCCGTTGGCGCTGATGGCACAGGAGTCGAAGGATTCCCTTTCGACCGGCTTCCCGTCGGCTCTATCCGAACAGGACATCCGCGAACTGACGGCACCCATCCGCGTGGAGAATACGGGCTTCGTGGGCGCAGACTTCGACAAGAACTGGAAGAAGGACCTCGTCGAGACAGGCGTACTAACAAGCCCCGAAGACAACAAGCCCCGTGAAGTGCGCTGGTATGGAGCGCCCCTGTTTCCACGCGGCTCTGTTCTCCCGTCGTGGGACACGGGCTACATGTACGGTTCGCACCTCTACACCGGCAATCTGATGTTCGGCTATGTGGCTTCGGCTCATGCCGGTGTAACGCAGCGCTTTGGCGAGAATTGGACGGCCGATGCAGGCGTTTCGCTGACCAAGTATTCGGTCTATTACAATACGGCATCGTTCAACGGCTCCCTAACGTGGCGACCTTCGAACCACTTCTCGCTGACCGCCTTCGGCTACTACATGCCCGGCACCTTTCTGTCGAACTCCAACATCAAGATCGGACAAGCCTTCCAGTGGGGAGGATTTGCCACCTTCCAAACTGACACGAACGTGCCTTTCGGCATCGACGTTGGTGCTCGCCAGACCTACGATTCCTTCTCGGGGCATGAGGTCGTCCCCATCGTGCAGCCTTTCGTCAAAGTGGGAGGCGCCAAGATGGGTATCGATTTCGGTCCACTCATCAAGGATGCCCTTTGGAAAGCCAAGGGACACGGCGGACATCCCGGCATGGGGCCTATCCCCCAGCCTATCAAGGCGATGCCGACCGTCGCTCCCAGAAGATAACAAACAATCTCTTTAGTGCCTATAGTTACTATATTTCCTATAGTTACTATAAATAATATAGGCACTATAAACCCTATAACACCCCCACAAACCATGAACATTGGAGATAAAATTCCCGAAGTCCTTGGCATTGACCAGAACGGCAATGAGATCAAGGCAAGCGATTACCGCGGACGCAAGATCGTGCTCTACAGCTACCCACGCGCCAACACCCCCGGCTGCACCGCCGAAGCCTGTTCCCTGCAACAGCACAAGGCCGAACTCGAAGCGGCCGGCTATGCCATCATCGGCGTAAGCAAGGACAAGCAGGAGTCGCAGAAGAAGTTTGCCGACAACTACAGCCTCGATTTCCCCCTCATCGCCGACACCAGCACCGAGCTCCTTCAGCAACTGGGCGCCTGGGGTGAGAAGGTATCGTGCGGACGTCGCACCATCGGCACCCTGCGCACCACCTACCTCGTGAACGAAGAGGGCGTAATCGAGAAGATCTTCACCCCCAAGGAGATCAAGACCAAGATTCACGCCGAGCAGATTCTCGACTACATCAAACAATAGTCCTTCGAAGGCTTTCTCGGCCTCATCGACCCCAACAGCATGCGTAAAACTCCCAATGCAGAACTTGTAGCATACGTGGAGCAGGAGATCCTGCCCCGCTATGCTGCATTCGATGCTGCCCATCGGGAGGATCATGCACGCACCGTCATTGCCCAAAGTCTGAACCTCGCCCAGATTATCAACGATTCGCCCCAATATGTGAACGAAGATGGTTCGAAAATGCGAATCGACATCGACATGGCCTACGCTATCGCCGCCTATCACGACACGGGGTTGACGGAAGGGCGCGACACGCATCACAGCGTTTCGGCACGCATCATCCGCGAAGACAAGAAACTGCGGCAATGGTTCACTCCCGAGCAGATTGAAATCATGGCCGATGCCGCCGAGGACCATCGTGCTTCGTCGAAATCGGCTCCACGCACCATCTACGGACGTATCGTGGCCGAAGCCGACCGCGACATCGACCCCATCAAGATCATCCGTCGCACGATGCAGTTCGGCTTTGCCCACTATCCCCACCTCGACAAGGAGAAGTACTACGAGCGAACCCTCGAGCATCTGCACGAAAAGTATGCCGAAGGCGGATACCTGAAGTTATGGATTCCCGAATCGCCCAACGGCGAACGACTGAGGAAACTGCGTGAAATCATCCGCGACGAATCGCTTCTGCGCCAAATCTTTGAACAGATATATGTAAACATGGTTTGAAAGGTTTGAGATGTTCGAAAGGTTGTTCAACCCCCTCAAACCCCTCTTAACCCCTCTTAACCCCTCTTAACCCCACAATCCTATGCGCCAAATCATCACCCACTTTACCGACAACGACCTCTACACCTTCAGCTGCCAGTACTACATCATGCAGAAGTATCCGAGAGCTGAAGTCGAATATACGTTCATCGACCGCAACGGCACCTGTTATCCAAAAGGCTTCGACAAGCTCCTGCAGGAACAAATCGACTACATGGCAGGCGTCATCATCACCGACCAGGAAGTAGAATTCATGACCAACAAGCTTGTCTGGTTGCCGCTTTGGTACTTCACCTTCCTGCGCGGCTATCGTTTCAATCCCCAGGAAGTTCACCTCAGCCAGGACGAAGCGGGACACCTCAGCATCCACATCCGCGGCAAGTGGTTCAGCACCATCATGTGGGAGATGCCCATCCTTTCCTGCATCTCCGAACTCCTCCATACTTTGAACGGCGATGTCGAAAAGTACGACCTGGAGAAGGAGTACGCCAAGGCCGTCAGCAAGAGTGAGCGCATCTTTGGCGCCGGCCTCGTGTTCGGCGATATGGGCACGCGTCGCCGCTTCAGCTACGACCATCAGAAGATGGTGCTCAAGGCCATGAAGCATGTCTATGAAAGCAAGCAGTGGCCCGGACGATTCACGGGCACGAGCAACGTCTGGTTTGCCCTGGAGCTTGGCCTTACCCCGCTGGGAACCATGTCGCACCAGCTCATCTCGTTCGAGGAGAACGTAAGCGGCGTCTTCGAATGCAATTATAACGTGATGCGCAAGTTCAGCGATGTCTATGACGGCAACAACGGCATCTATCTCTACGACTGCTTCGGCGACAATGTCTTCTTCAACAACCTTTCGAAGCGCATGGCCATGATGTACAGCGGCCTGCGTGTCGATAGCGGCGACGAAGAGGAACAGACCGAGAAGATCATCGAACGCTACAAGAGCCTGGGCATCGACCCAAGCACCAAGCAGGTGGTCTATAGCAACGGCCTGGACATCGACAAGTGCATCGCCATCCACAAGTTCGTGAACGGTCGTGTGCTGGACAGCTACGGCGTGGGCACACACATCACCTGCGACATCGACAATGCCAAGCCTTCGAACATCGTCATCAAGCTGACCAAATGCCGCATCACCGAAGTGCGCGAATGGCACGACTGCATCAAGCTTTCCTGCGACAAGGGCAAGACCCTCGGCAATCAGGAGAAGTGCAACTACATCCTTTCGCTCATCGGATAAACTTTCGGAAAAATGAAAAGAAGATTCTTCATCGTCGATCCACAAAACGGATTCATGGACAACGGCACCCTGCCCGTCCAAGGTTCTCTCGACCGGATGACTGCTCTGGCGCAGTATCTGCACGACACCGACCTGGCCTATTACGACAAGATCTACGTCAGCCTCGACTGGCATCCCATCAACCATTGCTCCTTCGCCGAACAAGGGGGCCCTTGGCCTTCGCATTGCGTGGGCTATACGACGGATGCGCTCGTCACCGACAGCGTGCTCGACGAACTGAAACGCTGGATGCAGGCTGGAAAGGTGGAGTTCATCCGCAAGGGCGAGCACGTGGATT
>JAEEGG010004953.1_pt1 | contig 32049 bp, 25 predicted proteins | sample 9134161 | NCBI WGS metagenome assembly JAEEGG01 (sample SAMN16246543, study PRJNA631951) | gut metagenome | biome: gut microbiome; feature: rumen; material: CR-attached | host: Bos | place: Iran: Karaj | collected 2018-10 | reverse complement strand
CGATGATGCCTGTTGCCAGATCAATCTTCTTGACGGTGCCATAAATGCCACCACCGGTGATGACCTCGGCACCCTCAGCCAGCGAATTCTGGAAGTTCTGAATCTCCTTCTGACGCTTCTGCTGGGGACGAATCATAAAGAAATACATGATGGCAAAGATGGCTACCATCATAATGATAAAGCTCATGCCGCCGCCACCCTGGGCAGCCTGTGCGGCTAAAAAGATCTGTGTCATTTTTTTATTGTTTTATTACGTTATTATCTTACCATTTTCATCAGTCTGCCGCTATTCACCAAATGGTGAGCAATGGCGTCAAGCATGCCGTTGATATAGCCTGCACTGCGTGGGGTAGAGTAGACCTTGGCCAGCTCGACATACTCGTTGATGGTCACGCTGATGGGGATAGAAGGGAAAGTCATCATCTCGGCAATTGCTATCTGCATGATGACAATATCCATATAGGCCAAACGTGAAAAGTCCCAGTTGCGCGAAGCCTCACTCATGTAACGCTGATATTCCTCACCATTCATAATAGTGGCACGGAACAGTTTGCGGGCATAATCCTTATCCTCCTCGGAATCGTATTCGGGCAACAGTTCCTGATTACTGCTGTTCTTCTCCTCGAAACGCTTGATGGTCTTAACAACGAAGGTGTCCACCACCTCTTTGTCGTCATTCCAATAAAGGCTCTGCTCCTCAAGCAGGGCATCGAGGTCGGGATTGTCCTGTATCAGCGTACGGTATATCTTACGCCACAGTTCGCGGTCGGTCAGATAATCATCATCGGCAGACTCCATATAGTCCTTGTAAATCTGGCTTTCTGTAATCTGGATGTAGATTTTCTTGAGGAATTCAGGATGGTCGTCCCACGATTTCTTCTGGGTCTCCATGAATTCGTTCAGCATCTTGTTCTGTTCCAACTGCAAGGCAAAGCGGTTGTAAATGAACTTAGTAGAAGGCATAGGCGTTCCTTCACGCTTTGCTTTTGACTCGGCTACTTCCACATGACGACGAGCCTCGCGGGTGATACCCACGATGAGGGCCAGCAGATAGTTATACATATCGTAGGCTTTCGACAGGCTGAACATCAATTCCTTCTCTGCCGTATCGATGTTCTTACTGCCGTTCTGATAGTACGCGTATGTCAGCTGTACTACCTTGATTCTAATTAATTCTCTGTTAATCATAATTCTGTTTCTTACGCTTTGATACTCTTATCAGCTGCAAAGGTAGTGTTTTTTTTGCAATTACCCAAAATAAAACCTTATTTATTTACAAATTGATACCATAGTTTTGCTTTACCTCACTCATCACGAAGGTACTCTCGATGGATGCCAGACTCTCAATCTCACCGAGTTTGTTGAGCACAAACTCCTGATATTGCTTCATGTCGTGTGCACGGACTTTTAATAGATAATCGTAGGAACCAGAGGTGTTGTAACACTCGGTAACCTCGGGGATGCGCTGGATTTTTCGCACGAAGGCATCTGCAATTTCGTGGTTGATCTGCTTGAGTTTTACCTTGCAATACACCTGAAGCCCCTGTCCTAGTTTCTCTGGGTCAAGCACGGCGACATATTTCTTGATATAGCCATGTTTCTCCAACCGTTTCTGACGTTCAAAGACTGGGGTAGGGGTCAGATGCACGGCTTCAGCCAGTTCCTTGGTGGTCAGTTTTGCATTTCTTTGCAGCGTTTTCAGTATCTGCAAGTCAATTTCATCTAATATTTCTGCCATAATTTAGAATTTTATTCTATTGTAAAAGCATTTATGCTCTTTTTGAGGGATATTTCTTCTTTTATGGCTGCAAATGTAGGAATATTTTCTGAATTATACAAGAAATTTGGTAAATATTGCCATTATTTGTACCTTTGCAGGTTGAAAATGAATAAAATGGACATCGTAGAACGTTTACGACAACGAATACTCATTCTGGATGGTGCGATGGGCACGAAGATTCAGTCGCAGGGACTGACGCCCGACAGCTACCATCAGGGACGCTTTGCCCAGTGGCCGGTATCGCTCGTGGGAAACAACGACGTGCTCTGTCTGACGGCTCCGACGGTTATCAGCGACATTCACCGTCAGTATGTCGAAGCTGGTGCTGATATCATCACTACCAATACCTTCTCGGCAAACCGTATCAGTCAACATGAATATGGCTGTGAGGACTATGCCCGCGAAATGGCTTTCGAGGGAGCACGCATTGCCCGGCAGGTGGCTGACAGCTTCAATGCCTCAAATGTCAGTCGTCATATTTTCGTGGCTGGCTCGATGGGACCAACTTCAAGATCGCTGTCGTTGGCTTCCGACATGAATAATCCGGGTTATCGTGGCACCTCTTTCGACGAGATGGCAGCAGCCTATCACGAACAGGCGGAGGCACTGATAGCGGGTGGGGCAGACGTGTTGCTGATAGAGACGTGCTTCGATGCCTTGAATACCAAGGCGGCACTTTATGCCGTCCAGCAACTCAACGAAGAGACGGGCAGCGTAATACCGGTAATGGTCTCGGCAACCATCAACGACCGCAGTGGACGCACACTGACGGGACAGACGCTGGAGGCCTTCTATATCAGTATCAGCCATTATCCTCACCTGTTGAGTTTCGGATTGAACTGCTCGTTTGGCGTGACGGACTTACGACCGTTCGTCGAACAACTGTCAAGTCGTATTCCTGTGTTCCTGTCGTTATATCCCAATGCCGGACTGCCCAACGAAATGGGTGAATACGATGAGTTGCCGAGCTATACGGCCGGTCATCTGCGTCAGATGGCGGAGGATGGTCTATTGAATATCGCTGGAGGCTGTTGTGGTACCAACGAGGAACATATCCGTGCCATCAGTGAGGCGCTGAAGGACATAAAACCTAGAGACATTTCTCTTACCTCTCATCCCTCACCCCTCACCTCTAAACTTTGGCTCTCGGGTTTGGAACCGCTGTTGGTGGACAAGGAAACACGTAACTTTACCAATGTTGGTGAACGTACTAACGTGGCTGGCTCAAGGAAATTTGCCCGACTGATAGCCGAGAAGAAATACGAGGAGGCGATGACCGTGGCGCGCCATCAGATAGAAGGCGGTGCCTCCATCATCGACATCAACATGGATGACGCTATGCTTGACAGCCGTGAGGAGATGCAGACCTTCTGCCGCTATATCGCCAACGACCCTGCCGTATGTCGTTCGGTGCTGATGATTGACTCCAGCGATTGGGACACCATTCTAGCTGGTCTGAAGAATGCACAGGGAAAGTGTATCGTCAACTCCATCAGTCTGAAGAATGGCGAGGAGGCTTTCATCAGCAAGGCTCGTGAACTGCGTCGCTTGGGAGCGGCTGTGGTGGTGATGGCCTTCGATGAAGAGGGACAGGCTACCACCTACGAACGTAAGATTGCTGTCGCAGAACGGGCTTACAAGCTGTTGACGGGCATTGGATTCCCTGCTCAGGATATTATTTTCGACGTTAACATCCTCAGCGTGGGTACTGGCTTGAAGGAACATCAGGCCTACGGCGTTGATTTTATCCGTGCAGTGGGTTGGATTAAGAAACATCTGCCTTTGGCCAAGACCAGCGGTGGCGTGAGCAATCTGTCGTTCAGTTTCCGCGGTAATAATAAGGTACGCGAGGCCATGCACTCCGTGTTCCTCTATCACGCAATCCGCGAAGGACTGGATATGGCCATCGTCAATCCTGGCTTGTTGCAAGTCTACGATGACATCGAACCCACTCTGCTCAAGGCCGTAGAGGATGTCATTCTGAATACCGATGACGGTGCCACCGAGCGCCTCATCACCCTCGCTGCTACTGTACTCGCCAGTTCGGCTGGCGAGTCCGCAGGTTCTCCCAGCGGGGTTGCTGATTGGCGCACCAAAACCATCGAGGAACGACTGGCCTATGCCCTGAGCAAGGGCGTTAGCGAACACCTGTCTGAGGACATCCCTGAGGCATTAGTAAAATACGGGCGTCCCATCGATGTCATCGAACAACCGCTGATGCAGGCGATGGAACATATCGGCCAGCTGTTTGGCGAGGGAAAGATGTTCCTGCCGCAGGTGGTGAAATCGGCCAAGGTCATGAAGGATGCCGTAGCACTGCTGCAACCCTATATCGATGATGCTAAAGACAACGACAGTACGGCACATCCCTGTGTGGTTCTAGCCACCGCCAATGGTGACGTTCACGACATTGGCAAGAATATCGTGAGCATCGTACTGAGCTGTAATGGTTTCGAAGTCATCGACCTGGGTGTGATGGTACCCAACGAAACCATCTTGGAAGAAACGCTGAAACGCAAACCATGCCTCGTGGGCATCAGCGGACTGATTACCCCTTCACTGAAGGAGATGGAACAACTCTGTCTGCTCTTCCAGCGCGAGGGATTACAAGTGCCCATCGTCGTAGGTGGTGCCACGACCTCGGCCGTTCATACTGCTGTCAAACTGGCTCCGCTCTATGATGGTTGTGTGGTGTATGGTGGTGATGCGTCACAGACATCCCTGTTGGCTAAACACCTGCAGATGGATGCTGCGACGACGATAGCCCAGATCAAGGCCGAACAACAGACCTTGCGTGATGCCTACGAGGAGCACCATGCCCCGTTGACACCCTACGCCGAAGCTAACAGCAAGGCTCCACACTTCGAACATCATCCCTCAGACGTCATCCCGGCTCCTGAGCCTGTCGAAGGACAATCTTCATCCCTCATCCCTCAGCCCTCCGACCTATTGCCTCTCATCGACTGGCGCATGTTCCTGCTGTTCTGGGGTTTCAAGGGCGAGACACTGCAACAACTATTGGTGAATCCTGAGGCTGAACGCACTCTGCAAGAAGGCAAGGAATACCTGCAACGCGCCATCGAACAAGGCAGCATCGAGGTAAAAGCCCTGCTGCGCTTCCTCCCTGCTATCCGCCGTGGCAACGACATCGTCCTCGCCGCTGGTCGTGTGCTCGCCGATTCCGTCGGCGAGAAATCCCCCGCGCTCCTCCCCATGCTCCGCAGCCAAAGCCCTACAGGCCACTTCCTCTGCCTCTCCGATTTCTTCGACGAGCAGCAACCTTCGCCTCTTGGCCTCTTCACCATCGTCACTCGTCCCAAGCAACAACCTGCCGATGAGTCCGATTGCGCGCCACACTCACACCTTCAGGTGGGAGAACGTCTGATGAGTCACGCCATCTGTGCCCGCCTCACGGAGGCCTGCGCTGAATGGCTCCAACAGACACACCTCTCACCTCTCACCTCTCACCTCTCACCTCTAAGAGTCGCCTTCGGCTATGCCACCTGCCCCGACCACTCGCTGAAGCGCATTGTGTTTGACATCCTGGATGCCGAAAACAAACTCGGCATCACCCTTACCGACCATTACTCCATCCAACCCTCGACAGCCATCTGCGGTCTGTTCATCTGTCACCCCGAAGCTCGCTACTTCTCTGTGGGTCGTATCGATGAGGCTCAGTTGGCCGACTACTGTCAGCGTCGCGGCATCAGCATCGCCGAGGGCGAACAGTTGCTATCGAAATACATCGCAAAAAATAATTCGTAATCCCGATATCCCGTAATCCCGAAATAACGAAAAAAATATGAAAGTCATCGACATCCTCAATAGTTCGCAAAAGCCTTTTGCCAGTTTCGAACTCGTACCACCGCTCAAGGGAAGCGACGTCAGCCGTCTCTACGACAGCATCGACCCGCTGATGCAGTTCCAGCCACCGTTCATCAATATCACCTGCCATCGCGACGAGGTGGAATATGTGCCTAATGGTGACGGCTCGTACAGGAAGATGACACTGGCCAAGCGACCCAGTACTATTGCCATCGTGGCAGCCATCATGCGACGCTATCCCAATCTCGAGATTGTTTCCCACGTTATCTGCGGCGGGGCCTCACAGTCGCGTGTTGAGAGTGAACTGCTCGACCTCCACTTCCTCGGTATTCAGAATGTCGTTGCCCTGCGTGGTGATGCCATTCCCGGACAGCGCTTCTTCATTCCTGAACCTGATGGTTTCAGCCACAGTTCTGAACTCGTGGCCATGATTCGCCACCTGAATGGCGGTCAGTACCTCGACCCCACCGTCAAGAACGGACTCTCTACCGATTTCTGCGTGGGTGTGGCGGCTTATCCTGAGAAACATTTCGAGGCGGCCAATCTTGATGTCGATATCCAACACCTGAAGCAGAAGGTGGAGGCGGGTGCCGACTATATTGTTACCCAGATGTTCTTCGACAATCAGCAGTATTTCCACTTTGTCGAACGTTTGCGCGAGGTGGGCATCACCGTTCCCGTCATTCCTGGTCTTAAGCCCATCTCCAGTCAACGTCAGATTGATCTCCTGCCGCGCTCGTTCCATATCGATATTCCGCAGGCGTTGGTCAACGAAATCAACAAGGCCAAGACCGCCGATGCCGTCTATCAGGTGGGCATCGAATGGGCTATCGCACAAAGCCGCGATCTGTTGGCTCACGGAGCTCCCGCCATCCATTATTATACGATGGCAAAGCCCGATAATGTGTGCCAAATTGTGGAAAAAGTGTTCTAATTTGGAGTTTTATTCTGTGTAAGCCTGTTTTTGGAGCCTAATTCAGAATAAACACAAAGTCAAAATATAAGTTTTAGGTACATCTTCTGGATTTCGCAAGAAATTTGGAAGATATTTCTTTTCTTCGTACCTTTGCACCGTCAAATAGAAGTAAAACAGTAAAAAGTAAATTATTAACAATTAAATAAGGATAAGATTATGAGTAAGAACAATTACAAATTCGAGACTTTGCAACTCCATGTAGGCCAAGAACAGGCTGACCCCGCAACTGACGCTCGCGCCGTGCCCATCTATCAGACCACGTCGTATGTATTCCACAATTCTCAGCACGCTGCCGACCGCTTTGGTCTTCGCGATGCAGGTAATATCTATGGTCGTCTGACCAACTCGACTCAGGGCGTATTCGAGGACCGTGTCGCTGCCCTTGAAGGTGGTGTAGCAGGCTTGGCTGTGGCCTCTGGTGCAGCTGCCATCACGTATGCCCTGCAGAACATTGTGCAGAATGGTGATCACATCGTGGCTGCCGACAACCTCTATGGCGGTTCCTACAACCTGATTACCCACACGCTGGCAACGCAGGGCATCACGAACACTATTATTAATGTGAACGACCTCGACGCTCTCGAAGCCGCCATCAAGCCCAACACAAAAGTAGTATATGCCGAGACTTTCGGCAACCCCAACAGCGACGTGCTCGACCTGGAAGGTGTAGCAGCAGTGGCTCACAAGCACGGCATTCCGTTCATCGTCGACAACACGTTTGGCACACCTTACCTCATCCGTCCGCTGGAGCACGGTGCTGACATCGTTGTCCACTCCGCTACGAAGTTCTTGGGTGGTCACGGTTCAAGTCTTGGTGGTGTCATCGTCGACGGTGGTAAGTTCAACTGGAAGCAGAACGACAAGTTCCCCACACTCTCCAAGCCCGACCCCTCGTATCACGGCATCGTATTCGCCGACGCTGTCGGTGCTGCGGCTTACGTTACCCGCATCCGTGCCGTGATTCTGCGTGATACCGGTGCAGCCATCTCACCCTTCAACGCCTTCATCCTCTTGCAGGGTGTTGAGACACTGAGTCTGCGCGTAGAGCGTCATGTGGAGAATGCCCTAAAGGTGGTCGATTTCCTCGCCAACCATCCCAAGGTGGCCAAAGTGAACCATCCAGCCCTCGCGAGTCATCACGACCATGCTCTCTACAAGAAGTACTTCCCCAACGGTGGCGCCAGCATCTTCACCTTCGAGATCAAGGGCGGTCAGGAAGAGGCCTGGAAGTTCATCGATGCCCTGCAGATATTCTCGTTGCTGGCTAACGTGGCCGACGTGAAGAGTCTGGTGATTCATCCTTACACCACCACCCACTCACAGCTGTCGCCCGAGGAGCTGGCTGAGCAGCATATCACGCCTTCGACCGTACGCCTCTCCATCGGCACGGAGCACATCGACGACATCATCGCCGACCTTTCGCAGGCACTCGACAAGATTTAATCTCTCAAGAATTTGAGAATTACAGAATTTATTCGTACCTTTGCATGCGATGGGAAAATATATCTTAGCAGACAATCAGGAACTGACGCGCCTGGCGTTGATAAGCCTGATTAAGCAGGACGAAGACAACACACTCTACGTGGCCACCGACAGGGCTGGCCTCGTAGAGCTCTTAAAGGAGCATGAGGACGCCACCGTGCTACTCGACTTCACGCTGTTCGACTTTGCCGATGCTGAACAACTGCTCATCATCGGTGAACGTTTCGCTTTGTCGCAGTGGATACTCATCAGCGACGAACTGACACCCGCCTTCATCCGGCAAATGGTTTATTCTTCCCATCAGTTCAGCATCATCTTCAAGGACGGACCGCTCAGCGAGGTGCGCGAGGCCCTGCAGACCGTCTCCCGCCACCAGCGTTACATCAGCCAGCGCGCCCTGGAGGTCATCATCAACCAACAGCAGGTCGAGGAAGAACGCCCCAGCATCCTGACAGAAACGGAGACGGAGATTGTCCGTGCCATCGCTCAAGGCAAGTCCACCAAAGAGATTGCCGCCGAACGCTTCTCCAGCGTCCATACCATCACCACCCACCGTAAGAACATCTTCCGCAAACTGGGCGTCAACACCGCTCACGAAGTCATCAAGTATGCCTTACGAGCGGGACTGGTCGATTCCTCGGAGTTTTACATATAGGAAACCTAACTAAATACAACCCCTTCAACTGCCTACTATCGCTAGACAGCCCGCCCTCGGAAATCTGCAATATACCATAAACATGGTATGCGAATGACGTATCAATGGTATTGTGGGAATGAAAAAAACGCCGTACCTTTGCAGACGAATTTAAAATTCGTCAGCGAGCTCAGGCGGCGCCTCAGCAATTCGAATGAATTCGATTGCGTTCGGCTTGCACTGACCTTGCAGCGTGATTTAAAAGTAAAAAGGTAAAAAAGTAAGAAACATTATATTATTAATTTAATAAGGTAAGGATTATGACAAAGATCGCAAAACAGCTGACTGAGCTCGTCGGCAACACCCCACTTCTGGAGCTCAACAAGTATTCACGGGCAAAGGGTCTGGCGACCCCAGTGATTGCCAAAGTAGAGTTTTTCAACCCCGGCGGTAGCGTGAAGGACCGTATCGCACTGGCGATGATTGAGGATGCAGAGCAGAAGGGCATTCTGAAGCCCGGCGCCACCATCATCGAACCCACCAGTGGAAATACGGGCGTAGGACTGGCACTGGTCAGCGCCGTCAAGGGCTACCACCTTATCCTTACCATGCCCGAGACCATGAGCGTGGAGCGCAGAAACCTTGTGAAGGCCTACGGCGCTGAGGTGCGCTTGACCTCTGGTAAGGACGGCATGCCTGGTGCCATCCGCGCTGCCGAGGAGTTGCGCGACTCTATTCCCGGTGCAGTCATCCTGCAGCAGTTCGAGAACAGCGCCAACCCCGCTAAGCACTATGCTACCACGGGTCCTGAAATCTGGCGCGACACCGATGGACAGGTAGATATTTTCATCGGTGGCGTAGGTACTGGTGGTACCATCAGCGGCACAGGTAAATATCTGAAAGAACAGAACCCCAACGTGAAAATTATCGCCGTAGAGCCGAAGTCGAGCCCCGTGTTGAACGGCGGTCAGAGTGGTCCTCACAAGATTCAGGGTATCGGTGCTGGTTTCATTCCCAAGACCTATGATGCTGACGTGATTGACGAGGTGTTCGATGTAGAGAACGACGACGCCATCCGTACTGGTCGTGAGATTGCGCAGAGCGAAGGTCTGTTGGTAGGTATTTCTGCTGGTGCTGCGCTCTATGCAGCTATCCAGGTGGCGAAGCGTCCGGAGAACAAGGGTAAGAAGATTGTGGTGCTGTTGCCCGATACCGGTGAGCGTTATCTGAGCACCGTGCTGTACGCTTTCGAGGATTATCCACTGTAAAGTGAAGGAAAATTCGTACCTTTGATCCTCGGTCGAGGCACTTTCGTTCGAAAAACCAAAGAAAATTCGCGTTTTCTTTGGTTTTTTGCTCACTTATTCGTACCTTTGCACCCGCTTTTCGCATCGTGTGATGGTGAATTAAGCAAAATAACTTAATTTTAGAGTAACACATTTATTAATTATGAAGGAAATTTCCGTAAAAGGTCAGAAGCGCACCGACACAGGCAAGAAGGCCTCAAAGCTGCTTCGCAAGGAGGGTATGATTCCCTGCAATCTGTATGGTGAGAAGAAGGGTGAGAACGGTCTGCCCGAGGCATTGGCTTTCACTGCCTCTATGGCTGAGTTGCGTAACGCAGTGTACACTCCCCACGTATATGTTGTCAATCTGAACATTGATGGTGCTGAGCACAAGGCTATCATCAAGGAGCTTCAGTTCCACCCCACAACGGACGCGCTGTTGCACGCTGATTTCTATGAGATCAACGAGACAAAGCCCATCACTGTTGGTATCCCCGTGAACCTGACCGGTCACGCTCAGGGTGTGCGCGATGGTGGTCGTCTGAACCTCTCTATTCGTAAGATTGACGTTACAGCTCCTTATAAGAACATTCCTGAGAAGCTGGACATCGACGTTACCGAACTGCAGCTGGGTAAGGCCATCAAGGTTGGCTCACTGAGTTTCGAGGGTCTGGAGATTGCTACCTCTAAGGAGGTTATCGTATGCTCTGTGAAGGCTACTCGTGCTTCTCGTTCGGCTGCCGCTGAGGCTGCTGCTGCAGAGTAAGTTAGCTAAATGCTAAAAAATGGACAAGTACTTAATTGTTGGTTTGGGTAATCCTGGCGACGAATACGCCGAGACCCGCCACAACACTGGATGGATGGTATTGGACGCTTTTGCTAAGGCGTCCAATATCGTTTTTGAAGACAAACGCTACGGCTTTGTCGCTGAGACGTCGTTGAAGGGCCGTAAGGTGTTCCTGCTGAAGCCCACTACATATATGAACCTCAGTGGTAATGCCGTGCGCTATTGGTTGAACAAGGAGAACATCGACCAAAGCCGTCTGCTGGTCGTCAGTGACGATGTGGCTATCCCTGTGGGACAGTTCCGACTGAAAGGCAACGGCTCAAACGGTGGTCATAATGGTTTGGGACATATCCAGCAGCTCATCGGACAACAGTACGCCCGTCTGCGCATGGGTATCGGCAACGACTATCCCGTCGGTTCACAGATAGACCACGTGCTCGGCCGTTTCCCGGCTGAGGAGAGAGAGAAGCTGGAACCTGCCATCACGCTTGCTGTCGATATCATCAAGAGTTTTGTACTCGCAGGTATCGATATCACGATGAACCAGTACAACAAGCTGGGCAAAGGCCCGAAACTCCCTAAAGAACCCAAAGTCCCTGAGGAACCTTAACAATGAACGAAGCTCGAATCGATAAATGGCTCTGGGCGGCGCGCATCTTCAAGACGCGCTCTATTGCCGTCGACGCCATTAAGAACGGACGCGTCACCATACAAGGTGTTAACGTCAAGCCCTCGCGAATGGTGAAGGAGGGCGAGGTGGTCAGTGTGCGCAAGCCGCCAGTGACCTATTCCTTCAAGATTCTGAAGACTATCGAGCAAAGGGTGGGGGCGAAGCTCATTCCCGAGATTTACGAAAACGTAACGCCTGCCGACCAATACGAACTGTTGGAGATGAACCGCATCAGCGGCTTCATCAATCGCCAGCGTGGAACGGGCCGTCCTACGAAGAAGGAACGCCGTGCTTTGGACGAGTTCGTTGGCCCGTCGTTGGAGGGGTATGGTGACTTCGATTTTGACTTTGACGAGGATGATGAGTAACGAACACGAATCTCACGTTTAGAGCCCCTTGATAAGGGGCGGCTATAATGCAGGGATAAATATATATAATCATCATGTGTTTAGACATTGTAATTATAATAATAGGTGTGGCGATGGTGCTCAAGGGTGCCGATTTCCTGACGGAGGGTGCTGCGGCATTGGCTCGTCGCGTAAACATTCCTGAGATTGTGATTGGCCTGACCATTGTCGCTGCAGGCACGTCGGCTCCGGAATTGTTTGTCAGCCTGGTGTCTGCGCTGAAGGGCACGCCCGACCTTGCTGTAGGTAATGTCGTGGGGTCGAACACGATGAACTGTATGCTCATCGTGGGTTGTGCGGCCATGGTGGCACCGATGACCATCAGCCGTTCGACGGTGAAAAAAGACATCCCCTTTGCCGTCGGAGCCTCCGTATTGCTGATGTTGCTTGCCCTGAACAATTTCTTAGGCCGTTTCGACGGCATCTTGTTGTTGGCAGGTTTCGTGTCGTTTATGGTTTATTCCCTACGACAGGCAAAGAACGGACAGGGCGATGCCACCACTGAGGAGAAACAACAGAACCCTTGGCTGTCAGTACTTTACATCGTATTGGGACTTGTTGGATTGGTCATTGGCAGTAATCTGTTTGTCGACCACGCTTCCAGCCTTGCGTTGGCTTTGGGCATCAGCGAGGGCGTCGTGGGCTTGACCGTTGTTGCCGGCGGTACGTCGCTGCCCGAACTGGCTACCAGCGTCGTTGCGGCTCGCAAGGGCCAGTCGGCCATTGCCATTGGTAATGTCATTGGCTCGAATGTATTCAATATCCTGTTGATATTGGGTCTTACGGCCACCATCAGTCCCCTGCAAATCGAAGGCATCACCACCATTGATATGGCAGTGATGCTCATTTCCGTTACCCTCGTATGGCTGTTCTCCTTCACGCGCTATACCGTTGAACGCTGGGAGGGCGGACTGCTTCTAGTTATCTATATAGGTTATCTAGTGTGGCTCATCACGAACCTTTGACAGACTATATTCTTTATATTAATTTACTTGATGGCGACCTGGATCTTCTTCAAGTCCTTGTCTGCACTTGATGAACCAACCATCACTTCGTACTTTCCTGGTACGATGCGCATCGTGTTGGTTCCTGCATCCCAACCCTCAAAGCTTTGACGGGGGAAGTCGATGTCTATGGTCTTGCTTTCACCCACTTCCAACTCAACTTGCTTGTAGGCTTTCAGTGTTTTCTGCGGACCTTCCTTGTCTGCCAGACGGCGCATATAGACCTGTACGGTTTCCAATCCCTTTCGGTTACCAGTGTTCTTTACCGTCACGCGTACCTTATTATTCTTATAGACAGGCTTGCTGATGTCGAACGTAGTATAGCTTAGTCCATAGCCAAAGGGGAACAAGGGTTCGCCTGTATAATAACGGTAGGTACGGTTCTTCATCGTGTAGTCAAGGAAATCGGGCAACTCCTCCGTACTCTTGTAGAATGTGATAGGCAACTTGCCGCTGGGGTTATAGTCGCCAAAGAGTACATCAGCCAGTGCATTACCACCAGATTCTCCAGCATACCACCATTGCAGAATGGCATCACATGACTCCAGTTCCGGGGTCAGTGCAATGGCACTTCCGGAGCAGTTGACGAAGATGACCTTCTTGCCGGCCTTGTGGAGCATGGCCAGCATGTCGCGCTGGGCCTGAGGCAGTTCGATGCTGGTGCGGTCACCACCTTTGAATCCTGGCTCGCTGACCTTCATCTCTTCGCCTTCTAAGCTGGGTGAGATGCCGCCAACGAAGATAACGGTCTCAGCGTCGCCAATCTGTGCCAGCAATTCCTGATGTGTGGGGTTGATTTTCTTTTTGATATCGAAGTTCAAGGCTCCATAGCCCGCCTCCTGAACATAGTCTATTTGGATGCGGTAGTGTTCTCCTGCTTTGACTGCTAGTTCCTTTTTGCCACCTTGAATCCGTTGGCGTATCTTCCAAATATCCACCAGTGTGTCGCCATTGACGATAAGGCGTAACTTGTCGTCAGCGCTGATATCAAAGATAAGGGTCTCGTCCTCAGTGGGTTTAAAGATACCATCCAGGCGTGCGGAGAAGTTCTCCAAGTTTACACCTGGGGCAAATACCGTGTTACCTCCATTGCTCAGTTGGATGGGATTGCTGATGTTGACGGTTGTCACGGGTTTTCCCTTCATCTCAGTATTATTCCAGTAGATGGCCTGCATTCCTTTGTACCCCAGTGGACTTTGTACCTTGTCGTAACGGCTTACAAAGGCCTCGTTGCGAGTAAGTCCACAGCCTTGTATGTATTTTACCTTTCCCTTTTGGCTGATACCTTCTAATGCCGTGATGGTTCGGGTGGGGTAGCCCGAGTAGTTGCCCCACATCATCACCGAGTCATTGGCATTAGGTCCCATTACCACGATGTTTGAGGTTTGATGTCTGATGTTAGAAAGGGGCAGGATACCGTTATTCTTCAACAGCACAATGCCTTTCTTTGCCATCTCATAGGCTAATGCCTTGTGTTCCTTGCTGGCAACGACGCTCTCAGGAATCTGTGTCCAGGCATTCTGTTCGTCCTTGTCGAAGTCGCCTAATTCAAAGCGGGCAATCAGCAGTCGGCGCAGGCTACGGTCTAGGTCTGCCTCTTTGATGTCACCACGCTTCACGGCAGCAGGCAGGTTCTTGTATTCTGAGCCGCACTCAACGTCGGTACCAGCCAATACAGCTTTAGCACTGGCTTCGGCACCATCTTTGGCTACATTGTGCCATTTAGGCAGAAAATCGCGGATAGCACCGCAGTCGCTGGTGATGAGTCCGTCGAATCCCCATTCGTCACGCAATATCTGCTGTTCGTAGCGGGTCTGGGCGCAGCAAGCCTGCCCGTCAATACGTTGATAGGCACACATCACCTCAGCCACCTTTCCCTCTTGCACCAATGCCTTAAAGGCTGGCAGGTAGGTTTCCCAAAGGTCGCGCTCAGGCAGGTTTTCTATATTGAAGGTGTGACGGTTCCACTCCGGACCACTATGTACGGCAAAGTGCTTAGCACAAGCCAGAAGTTTGCGATACTTGCTCACACCGAGATCTTCGCCTTTGTATCCTACACCCTGCAAACCGCGAACCACGGCCAGTCCCATTTTCGTTGTCAGATAGGGGTCTTCGCCGTAGGTCTCCTGTCCGCGTCCCCATCGTGGGTCACGGAAGATGTTGATGTTAGGTGTCCAGAACGACAAGCTCTGGTAACGCTTGATATCTCCCGATCGTTTGGCTTGTTGTGCCTTTACACGGGCTTCGTCACTCACAGCGGAAAATACACGGTATACCAGTTCGTCATCCCATGTCGATGCCATCATGGTGGTGATGGGAAATACGGTGGCAAAGCCGTTGCGTCCTACGCCGTGCAGTGCTTCGTTCCACCATTGGAACTGTGGAATCCCCAGATGCTCGATGGCCGGTGACGAGTCCATCATCAGCTTTACCTTTTCGTCCAGTTTCAGTCTCCCTATCAGGTCGTCGGCGCGTTGTTCAGCCGATAACTGCGGGTTTTGATACGGCAACACCTGCGCCATCAGCGCAGTTGTACCCAATGCTAAAAGTGTTGTCAATAAAAGTTTTCTCATAGTTAGTTTTTGTTTAATATTTTACATCTTACTTCTTCCATCATCCATCTTCCATCTCACGGCATAGCCTTTAGTCCTTCCCATTGTACGTTCCAAAGACCGTTCTTGGGGAAGCCTGGGTTACTTTTCTGACATCCGTCCCAGCCGGCACACATCAGCGCGATAGCTGTCAGCAGACCGCCATTGCCAGGCAGGTAGCAGCGCAGGCGGCTGTCCTGATAATTATGTCCGTTGGGCAAGTACGTGTTCGTTCTTTTGTCCATCAGCAGTGCGCTGACGGCGAACTCGGGCTCACCTAGTCGTGCGGCATTCATCGCTACCATCGGATAGTCCCAACCCCACGTCTTGTCCCAGTTCCAGTTGTCCCAAATCCATTCCTGCGTATGCTTCATCACCAGCGGTTCCACCAGTCGGCTCATGGGGAAAATACCCACTGCACCCAGCACGGCAGGATGGTCGCTGGTCAGCCGTATGTCGCTATACGTCTCAGGATTCGACTCTGCGGCCAGATAGCGGTTCTCGCTGTCTTTCGCCAGTGGCGACAACTTGCGGATGATGTCGTCCCACTGTGCCTCACGTGCTAGTCCGCGACGTTCGCGCCACTGCTGAGCTATCTGCAGTGCCCAATGCCAATAGGCCAATTCAAAAGGAGAGTTGTAGGTCTCGCTGGCCTTCAACGTTTCCTGAGCTGGTATCATGCCTTTCAGTACGTAGCGGTCATTTGAGGTGTCATAAGTGGCGAAGTCGGCCATGAATGTTGCCGTTTCGTCTATCAGTCGGCCGTAATGTTCGAGTACGGCTTTGTCGTGCGAAGAACGATACAGCAGTTCTGCTAAATAAATAAGGTGTGGCTGTTGCCAGATAAGGAAACTGCCAACTTTCGACGGTGCTTCCTCGCCCGAGCGGTCCGTCATCTTCATCCAGCGCACACCCTTGAAGCCCTGTCGCATGGCTATCTCGCGGGCTATGGGTTCCACGCTCTCATACCAGCGCAGTGTGCGGTCGAGCATGTCACCGTGACCCCACAGTGGCAACCAAGCCTGGTGCCACCATATCATCTCCATGTGGAACTTGCCGAACCACGAGTTATACGTCAGTCCTGTTTCCTGTGGTGGCGTACCGGCTGCACACTGGATGGCCAGCAACCACTGACTCAACACGACGCGACGTTCCAATTCCCGTGCGCGTTTGTCCTTGCATTTCGAGAAGTCCACTGCAGCACCTTCTGTCCAAAACTTCTGCCAATGCATTGCGCTGGCGCTAAAAGTAGTCTGAGGGCTGAGGGCTGATGTCTGATGGTTGATGTCTGATGTCTGAGGTCTGAGGCTTGGAAGAAACTCGCAGCTGAATGTTAACTGTGCTTCCTCGGTTTCCAGCACCCAGTAGTTTTTGCTTTTCTCCTTCAGTTGTGCCTGTTCCTCCCAGTTCAGGACCACGTAATACACCGTCTTGCCGATGGTGCGTTTCAGCATGGCCCCATGTTCTGTCTGACTCACCAACTCCGTCTGATGCTTGTCGTCAGCCGTCCAGTCGCAGGCGTCGTCGCTGTGTCCACCCGTGGGGTAGGGGAAACGCAGATTGATGGCTGATGTTTGATGTTTGGTGTTTGGGGACTGATGGCTGACTTCAACTTTGCTGGCTATCATGTCGCGGTCGGGGTGACACACGGTCGTAACCGTAAACCGCTCACCATTCACCGTAAACCGTGAAGTGATCTTTCCCGTCCACATGTCTAGCGTCTGGCGTGCCTTTCTGATGTCACCGGGCTTTACGTCTTCCAACTCCAGTCCAATGCAGCCTAGATGCAGGCGGTGCGGATTCTGGCGGAAATAGTTGGCGGCATCCCTTGCCCGTCCTGGCGTCTTGAATTCGGTAGCATACAACTCGCGGTGGCCGTGACCGAAGTCGAATTTCTGGTACGACTCCTCTATCCTCAACCCCTCCGTATTGTCGAAGCTGTGCCAGCCCCATTCGCTCTGGGTTCCCAGTGGCACACCGTTCTTGTAGTATTCAGGGAATGTTTGCAGACCGGTCACGTCGGTGGTAAAGGCAAAACCGCCGTTGCCCACACTCAGCGATGCCAGTGTGTCTGCCGTTGTCACCACAGGGTTGTTACGGCTCACCAGTGCCTGCCTGTTAATCGAAGCATGGACGGTCAGTGCCGTCCATGCCATAAATATAGTAGTTAGTAGTTTGCTCATTCGTTTGTGCTTACAGCAGATTGTCTTTCTCGATGTCCTTGAAGTACTTGTACGTAGCAACCTTCAGCTCATCGGTGGCAGGTTCGTCGGCTACGATGATGCCGTGAGGATGCATCTGCAGGGCAGAGATGGTCCACTCGTGCGTCACGGCACCCTCAATGGCAGCCTTCAGCGCGCGGGCCTTGTGGTGACCGTTCACCAGAATCATCACCTCCTTGGCGTCCATCACTGTACCCACACCGACGGTCAGCGCCAGCTTGGGCACCTTGTTTACGTCGTTGTCGAAGAAACGCGAGTTAGCAATGATGGTGTCCGTCGTCAGCGTTTTTACACGCGTACGGCTAGTCAGCGAACTATAAGGCTCGTTGAAGGCAATGTGTCCGTCGGGACCGATACCGCCCAGGAACAGGTCGATACCGCCAGCCTCCTTAATCATCTCCTCGTAGTGTGCGCACTCGGCAGCCAAATCCTTGGCATTGCCGTTCAGTATGTGGATATTCTCTTTCGGGCAGTCGATGTGGTCAAACAGGTTGCGGGCCATAAACGAATGGTAGCTCTCAGGGTGCTCCTCAGGCAGTCCGACGTACTCGTCCATGTTGAACGTCAGCACGTTCTTAAACGACACACGGCCTTCCTTGTTAGCTTTCACCAGACAAGCATACATACCTTCGGGTGAACTACCGGTTGGCAGACCCAACACAAATGGTTTCTCCTTCGTGGGCTTAGCTTCGTTGATACGACGGATGACATGCTCCGCAGCCCACTGCGACATTTTCTGATAATCAGATTCAATAATTACTCTCATAAGTCTAAAAATATTAAGTTTTTATTTCTTATCGCCGGCGAAGGTACGAAAAAAAAACGAACCCACCAAACGATGAGCTCATTTTTTCAACTCTTAACAATTGTCTCACGATTCCGTAATCTACTGTGCTTTGTTATGTCCGATATTTCCTAAAGTGTGTTCTTTCTCTAGCGTTTAGTGATAATTCTTTACTGATGGAGCATAATTTAAGATAATTAGAATATTGAATTTCGGATATTTTTTGCGAACTTTGCACCCGAAAAGTAAAAATAGGACATCATGGAGATTGTATCACTGAAGCCACGAAAGGGAGACGACGCGCTACGTATAGACGACAGCGACGACCTTGTGGTGATAGAAAACATGGGTGCTTTGCCTGAGGGCGTGTTGTTGCCTGAGAGTGGGTTCTATGTTGAGAAACATGCCCTGATTATCATTTGTACCGAGGGCATGGCCCAGTTTGAATACGAGGGGCAGACCATTCAGCTTCGCAAGAACGATATATTCATTTATATGATGCTGCGTAGCGTCGTCACTAATTTCATGTCTTCGCAGAACTTCAACTGCCGCCAGATTTGGTTTACGGACAGCGAAGCATGGAGCATTGACATGCACGGAAACAAAAGTCTGGCAGACATGATTTACTTGAAACAACATCCGAAAGTCAGTCTCAACGACCATGATGCCACTATGATTGACAGTTATTTCCAACTGCTTTGCCGTCGTATGCGCGATCGCACGCCCGTACTTTATCTGGATATTGTCCGTTCGCTTTTCAGCACTATGCTGCTGGAAATTTTGGACATTATGAGGCGTGGCAAGAACCAGACGACGGAAGCCAATGTGATGGATGGCGCTGCGCCCGGCCTCCACAGACAGCGCTTGGCTGACAAATTCATGCGACTGGTAGAGCAAAGCGACGGCCGCATTCGCAAGGTGGACGACTTTGCCAACCAACTGAATATCACACCGAAATATCTCTCGACGCTGTTGAAGGAGACGATGAACCGTCGTCCGAGTGAGATGATACATTTCTATACGTTGAAGGCCATCAAGCACCGTCTGCGTTTTACCGACATGACGATGCAGGAGATAGCCAACGATCTGAACTTCGCCAATGCGTCGTTCTTCGGCAAGTATTTCAAGGAGCACGCTGGCATGACGCCGTTGGATTTTAGAAAGAAATATCATCAGTGAAGAAGGTAAAAAAGTATAAAAGCAATAAATACCGCCAGGCTACTGGACAAGAGTAAAGGTAAAAAGTATGGATAAATAAATATAGAAGAGATGAAGAAAATACTATTATTTGCAGCCGCCATGATGGCTGCTGTAGGTGTACAAGCACAGAATTTTCCTGTAGGCATCATGAGTGGCCAGGACTCGGTGAAGGGCGTCCAGTTTGGTGTGCTTTCGTCGGTAGCAGTTAACGGCGGTAAGGGATTCCAGTATGGCACGTTCTCCAACGTTTCAGGTGGTATGTTCAGCGGATTGCAATTGGCCGCCATCAACAATATCACCCGCGGAATGAATAAGGGTTTGCAGTTGTCGGCCCTGCTCAATGTGTCGTCGGGGAAGACGAATGGCTGGCAGTTAGGTGCCATCAACTATGCCGACTCGTTGGACGGTGCACAGATTGGTCTGTTCAACGTAGCCCGCAAGCGTCCCAAGGGCTGGCAGGTGGGTATTGTCAACCTGTCGTACGACAGTATCGGTCATAAGATAGGCCTGATAAACATCAATCCCGCTACTACCATTGACTTGATGTTCTATGGCGGCAGTTCCACGAAGGTCAACGTCGCTGCCCGCTATCGTAATAAGAGTACCTATAATATTTTTGGCGTCGGTACTCACTTCATGGGTCTTGACTCGAAGTTCTCGGGTGCCATATTCTACCGCTTGGGACAGTACAAACAACTGTCGGACAAATGGAGTCTGAGCGGTGACGTTGGATTCTACCATGTGGAGACGTTCCATAAGAATTCGGACGAAGGTCCGGAACGCCTATACTCACTGCAGGCTCGAATCAATGCCGACTATCAGTTCAACAAGCGCTTTGGCGCATTTGCCTCGGTGGGCTGGGGACTGACACGATACTACAATCGTAACGAGACATACCGCAACCGCCCGTTGTTTGAACTGGGTCTGACTGTTCGTCAGTCCCGCGACCAGCATGGAACATGGATGCGGGCATGGGAGGAGAAACGGCAAAAGTTGGAATACACCGACTCCACGATGGCATTGCCTTCCGAGAAACACCCTTGGCGCGCACTTGCCGAGGTGACAGCCGTCAACGTTGGTGTACAGTTGTTCGACCGCTGGGTGTTGAAGGAGGAGTTCGCACAGACCACCCTGAATTCGCTGAGGCATAACTTTACCGACGGTATGGTGTGGGATAACGACTTCTTCGTCACTAACATGTTTGCCCATCCGTATCACGGCAACCTCTACTTCAATGCCGCACGTACCAACGGACTGACGTTCTGGGAGTCGGCACCATTCTCGCTGCTGGGTTCGGCTATGTGGGAATTCCTGGGTGAGACGGAACCACCTGCCATCAACGACATTATTGCGACGACGTGTGGCGGTATGGCACTCGGTGAAATGACCCACCGCCTGAGCCGTACAGTCCTTGACGACCGTGACCGCGGCTGGAAGCGCTTTTGGCGTGAGGCTGCTGCCTGCATCATCAACCCCATACAGGGTATTCACCGTATTGTCAGCGGCGATGCCTGGCGTGTACGTAGCGACCACTATCGCTACCATGACTTCCGTGAGATACCCGTCGACGTGTCGTTCTCTGTCGGCTGGCGCTATCTGGCCGATGACGGTGCCTTGTTCCGCGGTGTCCACGCACCCTATCTGAACTTCAACCTGCTCTATGGCACATCTGTTGACGGTGAAAGCCACAAGACTCCCTACGACTTCTTCGACCTCGACGCTACCATCAGTATCGGTGGCGGCCAGAAGACGGTCAACAACATCAGCATCGTAGGACGACTCTGGAGTACACCGATTATCGACCGTCCTGCTAAGACCAAGGACGGACAAGGTATGGCTGCCGAGTTTGGTATCTACCAGCACTTCAACTACTACGACTCCAACCCCATTGAGGACGGTTCCGAGCTGATTCCCTATCGTATCAGCGAGGCTGCCGGTTTCGGTCCTGGCTTCATCCTGTCGATGCCTCAGGCCGGTGCCCTCTCCAAGATGGAGCAGCGCGTCTTTGTAAGCGGCATCCTGCTCGGTGGTACCAAGAGCGACTACTTCAACGTCATCGAGCGCGACTACAACATGGGTAGCGGATTCAGTATCAAGTCGAAGACGCAGCTCGACTTCGGACGCTTCGGACGCATCATGCTCAATGCCAAGTACTTCCGTCTCTACACGTGGAAGGGCTACAATACCTATACGTTTGATGAATTGAAGGAGTTCAAGGACGGCACCAGAGACTTGCACTACCTGAACGTACAGGGGGACAACAGCAATGCTGCGCTCTTTGTCCTCAATCCTATCATCGAGTTCCACGTTGCCAAGCAGTGGTCTATCAACCTCTCAGGTACCTACTACTGGCGCCGTACGCACTATAATTATTATTATAACGGAACTCGGGAGTGGGGTAGAGATAGTAATGTCTATGCCCGTACCTTCGAAACCAAGATCGGACTCACCTGCAGATTATGATGATTAGAGTAATACTGTCAATCATTCTATTTTGTGTTGTTACGGTGGAGACGGACGCCCAGTCCGTTTCCACCGACAGCATGAAAAGCGATACCATCGTAAAAAAGGAAAGTCTGGGGAAACGCCTGAACAAGAAACTCAGCAACAACTACTATAAGTCGAAATACGATACGAACTATGTCGTCCGGCCCAAGGAAAAATGGCTGCTGAGGGCGATGGTCAACCAGACGGGCAACTATATCCATGCCAAAGGCACGGTGAACGATATCTGGTCGAAATACGACCTGCACACCAAGAAGAATACCACCATCGGGCTTGAGGTGAACTACTGCGACCTTGCCGTTTCGCTGTCGCTCAATCCCGCCAAGATACGCGGCGACTACGACGACTATGAGTTCAACTTCGAATACCATGGCAATCGCATCAGCTTCGACATCAACTACCAGCGCGCTACGTCGCTGACGGGTGACATGAAGTTGGGCGATATAGACCATCTGGACGAGGAAGGGCTACGCATGAACATCGTCAACGTGGCAGCCTATTACTCCTTCAACCACCGCCGCTTCTCCTTCCCGGCAGCCTTGTACCAAAACTACTACCAGCGTCGTTCGGCAGGCTCGTGGCTGGCGGGTGCCAGTTTCCAGGGCGGTAGCATCAAGACCACCAACGCGCTGATTGAGCGCAGTCCGAAGGCCCCCGACGTACACCTCACCTTTGCCAATTTTGCCATTGGTGGTGGCTACGGCTATAATCTCGTACTCGGCCGTCACTCCCAGTGGTTGCTCCACCTTTCCGCCATGCCCAACTTCGTGGTTTACAAGCACAACACGCTTGAGGCCCGTTCGGCTGCTGAACGCATGCAAGGCAACGACTATCACGAAAAGCGTGACCATGGCCTGTGTTTCAACATGATCTTTAACGAGCGCGCCTCCGTGGTCTATCACTTCACGCCTCGTTTCAACGCTGGAGCCTCGTTCATGATGAGCAATTCCATCTACGACAATGGCGATGTCACTTTCAATCAGAACAAATACCATGCCCGCGCCTTTGTCGGCGTGAGATTATAGGATAACCGGCGCGCACGCCCAGATTTATTTCTCCAGCTCGACCTGTTGGCGGACAACGGCACCCGTGGCAGGGTGGAGTTGCAGGTGGGTGACGTAACGGCGGAAAAGATCACCATCGCGTAACTCCGTAAATCCAAACTGTGCCAGGGGAACGTCGAACTGTGCCAAGGGCTGGTCCTCCTGACTGACGGTCAACTGGGCCATGCCAGGGACGTTGACGAAGAATCCTGAGGGCTTCTTGTTCTCTGGCGCCGGATGTTCGGCAGGGTTGAGGTTTTTCAGATCAATATAATAAGGTACGCCTGAGAGGTCGTCACTGTCGACGAGCCCCAGACGCCGTGATATGCGGAAAAGCACCTCGTGTTTCATTTCGCGCTCAGGGCAAAGCGTCAATACGTGCTGGGTGGTGTCGCGACGGACGGTTCCCGTAAACTGCGCCATCAGCTGGGATGTCTTCTGGTCAATCTGCTGAAGCATCAAGCGGAGTTGCTGCTCGTCCTGAGGCATTTCGTCAGCCTCGCCAGTAGCCAACTGCTGGCGGCGTTCCTGCAATTCCTGAATCTGCTGTGCCGTCAGTTCAGCCATCTTGGCTGTGCTGCCAGCGGAGATTGTTTCGGAGGAAAGCAGGGGTGTGAGGGGAGGTATCGGATTGACGTTGAGCACGGGTTGAATGGGCTGGGGCAGGGCGAGCGGCTCGTCGTTGACAGCCAGCAGGGTGCCCTGTTCGCTCAGTCGTATCTCGGCAGTCTCGGCCTTTCCTTTCAGGCGGACAGAATAGCATTTCGATGTGTCGCGAACGCCAAAGGTACTGAGTTCGATGCTGATGATGCGCTGACTGATTTGCTCTTGCTGTTGGATGCCCTTCAGCTGGAGGTAGTGCTCAGCATAGCGTGCGAACTGGCCTGGCGTATAGGTTTGCTTCTCGATGAGCAGATGGATGCGGACGGCCGTCTTGGGCAGGAAATAGACCACTCCGTCAGCCGTCTGACCAGGTTGCAACTGGGCAATCTCCGGCTGTGCATAACATTGAACGGTGAACATTGATTGCAACGCCACACTCTCAAAGAGAGAACATTGAAAGACGTTACATAGCAGCCCCAATAATATAATCAAGCGTAAAATCATATTCCAATATATTTATCTGTTGTCGTTCAACGTTCAATGTTCAACGTTCAACGTCCTATTCTTTCAGTCGTTTAAAGGCACGAGGCAGACAATTGATGATATCGCTGGCCGTCAGGCTCTCTTCACCCAAATCGTGGGCGGCAATGTCGCCCGCCAGACCATGCAGATAGACGCCAACGATGCAGGCATCCTGAGGTTTATAACCTCGGGCCAGCAAGCCAGTAATGATACCCGTCAGGACGTCGCCGCTGCCTGCAGTGGCCATTCCCGCATTACCCGTGGAGTTGAACAGGATGTGTCCGCCAGGACAGCAAATAGCGGTATGGTGACCCTTCAGAACTATGTACCCCTTCAGACGTTCTGCCAGATTGCTGGCCTTGGTGAGCCGTTCGTAGCTGTCGGCAGAATGACCTTCCAGCCGATCGAGTTCCTTGGGGTGGGGAGTCATGATGATGTCCTGTGGCAGTTGCTGGAGCCAGGCACGGTGATTGGCCAGAATGTTGAGGGCATCGGCATCGACAACGATAGGGCATTGTGTACGGCGCAATTGGGCAATCATGGCTATAGCGGTCTGTTCGGATTGTCCCAAGCCCGGTCCGATGCCCAGTGCATTGAAGTCTTCCGTGTCGACGGCCTCTGCAAAGTAGGTCTCCTCCAGACTGTTCTGGACGATAGCCTCAGGAACGGCTACCTGTAACAGGGGAAGGTTGCGCTTGGGGGAGTTGACGGTGACCTTACCCACACCGGCCCGCATACAGGCGCGAGCGGCGAGGATGGCTGCACCAGCCATGCCGTAACTGCCTGCGATGAGCAGTGCGTTGCCCATCTGCCCTTTGTGGGCATAGGGACTGCGGGGGAGCATCAGTTGGCGCACGTCGTTTTCCTCGACCATGGTGTATTGCGACTCCAACTTCCTCATGCCCTCCTTGCTCAGACGGATGTCGAGCACGCGGAGGTTGCCTACAAACTGCTGATTCTCAGGGAAGAGGAACGACAGCTTGACCTGCTGGAGGGTCAATGTGTGGTCAGCACGGACGATGTTGGCACGCACGTTGTACGTGTTGTCCTCCGTCATCAGTCCGGAAGGAATGTCGATGGCTACTACCTGGGCAGGCGACGAGTTGATATACTTGACCAGCGAGGCAAAACCACCAGCCAGCGGTTTGTTGAGGCCGGAACCGAAGAGTCCGTCGATGACCAGCATATTGGCTTCGAGGACGGGAGGATTGAATTCCTCGATGACCTCGATGAATTGACGGATGCGCTTGTTCTCCTGAAGGCGCTGCTTGTTGGCCGCACAGTCGGGCGAAAGGCTGCCACTGATATTAAAGAGGTAGACGCTGACCTGATAGTTCTTGTCTGCCATCAGCCGTGCCACGGCCAGTGCGTCGCCGCCATTGTTTCCTGGTCCGGCAAAGACGACAACAGGCGTCGTGACGGAATACATTTCCGTGATGGCCTGTGTCAGTGCCTTAGCGGCACGTTCCATCAAATCGAGGCTGGGAATAGGCTCGTTTTCGATGGTATAACGGTCTAACTCGTGTATCTGAGTACTAGTAAATATCTTCATTTGCCTGCAAAAATACGAAATATTTCTTAATTCTTAATCCTTATTCTTATTTTTTTCGTAATTTTGCAGCAAATTATTGTTTTAGCACCATGGGTATAGTTAAAATCAAGGACAAAACGTTCAAGACCTCCATCACGGAGGCTGAAATCAAGGAACGTGTAAAGCAGCTGGCTGCTCAGATCAGCCACGATATGGAAGGAAAGAATCCGCTATTTCTTGGCGTGTTGAACGGCGCGTTTATCTTTGCTGCCGATTTGATGCGCGAGATGACCATTCCCTGCGAGATATCGTTTGTGAAGCTGGCATCCTATCAGGGAACCATCTCAACGGGTAAGATCAAGGAAGTCTTTGGTATCAACGAGGACTTGACGGGCCGTACGGTGGTTATCGTGGAAGATATCGTTGATACAGGTGCCACCATGAAGAATATGATTGAGTCGCTGGGTACCCGCAACCCTGCCTCCATTCATATCTGTACGCTCTTTGTCAAGCCCGACAAGCTGAAAGAGCCGCTGGATATTGAGTATGCCGCATTCTCTATCCCCAATGACTTTATCTTGGGCTATGGGCTGGACTACGACCAGGAAGGACGCTGGCTGAGAGAAATCTATACTTTATGTGAAGAATAAACTATGAGACAGATCAAACTCCCCCATTTACCCAGCGACGTTGAGTCTGGAAAAGGTCAGAAGGATTTGCTGACCGACTTGTGGTATAAAGGAAAAGAAACGAAGGTAAAACAAGATAAACAAGAAAAAAGAATTCATATGAAGAATATTGTTATTTTTGGCGCTCCCGGTTCTGGCAAGGGAACGCAGAGCGATTTGATGATAGAGCACTACGGTCTGGAACATATCTCGACAGGTGACGTGCTGCGTAATGAAATCAAGAAAGGCACCGAGCTGGGCAAGACGGCGCAGGGCTATATTGATAATGGTCAGTTGATTCCCGACGACCTGATGGTATCGATTCTGGCTAAGGTGTACGACGGCTTCGGACGTGGCCATAAGGGCGTCATCTTCGACGGTTTCCCACGCACCATCCCACAGGCTGAGGCCCTGAAGCAGATGCTCGACGAACGTGGTGACAAGATTGCCGCCATGATAGAGCTGGACGTGCCTGAGGATGAGCTGATGAAGCGTCTCATCCTGCGCGGACAACAGAGCGGTCGTGCCGACGACAACGAGGAGACCATCAAGAAGCGCCTGGTGGTTTACCATTCGCAGACTCAGCCACTCATCGAGTGGTATAAAAAGGAAGGTCTGCACCACCATATCAACGGCCTTGGCACGCTGGAGCGTATCTTCGCCGACATCAAAAACGTTATTGATAATTTGTAATGCCGGAGAGTAATTTCGTAGACTACGTCAAGATATACTGCCGTTCAGGCAAGGGCGGCAAGGGCTCGATGCACTTGCGCCATGTGAAGTATAACCCCAACGGAGGTCCTGACGGTGGCGACGGTGGCAAGGGTGGCAGCATCATTCTGCGTGGTAACCACAACTACTGGACGCTGCTGCACTTGAAGTACGAGCGCCATATCTTCGCTGAACACGGAGGCAATGGCGGCAAGGACAAGTGCCATGGGACGGACGGCAAGGACGTGTATATCGACGTGCCTTGCGGGACCGTGGTCTACGATGCTGAAACGGGCAAGTATGTCTGCGACATTACCTACGACGGACAGGAAATCGTGTTGTTGAAGGGCGGACGCGGCGGACTGGGCAACTTCCAATTCCGTTCGGCCACCAATCAGGCTCCGCGCTATGCACAGCCTGGCGAGCCCATGCAGGAGATGACCATCATCCTGGAACTGAAGCTGTTGGCGGACGTCGGACTGGTGGGATTCCCCAATGCCGGCAAGTCGACGTTGCTGTCGTCGTTGTCGAATGCCCGTCCGAAGATAGCCAACTATCCCTTCACCACCATGGAACCCTCGCTGGGCATTGTGGGCTATCGCGACAACAAGTCATTTGTGATGGCCGATATTCCTGGCATCATTGAGGGCGCGGCAGAAGGCAAGGGACTCGGACTACGTTTCCTGCGCCATATCGAGCGCAACTCACTGCTGCTTTTTATGGTTCCTGGCGACACTGACGACATCAAGCGCGAATACGAAATCCTGCTCAACGAGCTGCGCCAGTTTAATCCGGACATGCTCGACAAGCATCGCGTATTGGCCATCACCAAGTGCGACCTGCTGGACGACGAGCTGGTGGAGATGTTGCGCGAGACATTGCCTGACGACCTGCCCTGCGTCTTTATCTCGGCAGTGGCCAATCAGGGACTCGATGAACTGAAGGACGTGCTTTGGCGTGAACTGAATGCCGAGAGCAACAAGCTTGCCGCCGTCATGGCTGAGGACACGCTGGTTCATCGCGATAAGGATATGACGCGCTTCGCTCAGGAATTGGAGGACGAGGGCGAAGACGAAGAAATCGAATACATTGACGACGCCGACGTCGAGGACGTTGAAGACTATGAGGACTTTGAGTATGAGGAGGACGCGTAGCTTTTGGCTATTAGCTATTGGCTTTTGGCTGCTGACGCTCTCCAGTTGTGCCCAAACCAAGGACGCAATCTACACGCCTGATAGCCGTAACTGGAGCTATCCCCTGCCTGGTGCCAAGGTCATCAGCTCCTATGGCTCTCGTGGCGGTCGTGGCCACTCAGGCACCGACATCAAGACCAAGGCCAACGACAACATCCTTGCAGCCTTCGATGGCGAGGTGGTGTTCTCTGGGCCGTTCTATGGTTATGGCAATCTGATACGCATCAAGCATGACAACGGCCTCGAGACCTATTATAGTCACAACTCCAAGAATTTTGTCAAGGTCGGCGACCGCGTCAAGGCTGGTGACGTCATTGCGCTGACAGGTCGCACAGGCCGTGCCACTACCGAGCACCTGCATTTCGAGACACGCATCAACGGTCAGAGTGTCAACTCCGCCCGTTTCTTCGACCACGACCGCCATCAACTCCGTTTTGACGCTTTCAGCAAGGATGGCAAGATCAAGTCTGCCAAAGCAGGTAAGCAGGACAAAGTGAAGGCAAGCAAGAAAACTAAAAAGTCCAAGAAAAGCAAGAAGAGCAAGAAGTCCAAAAAGTCCAAGAAGACAAAGAAGTCCAAGAAGTAAAAGGAATAAAAATACGATTTACCTCTTTCACTTACCCGTAGCTGCCGGAATTATTTCGATTGCTGACTGATAGTGTACTTGACACGCAGGCGCACAAAGGGCTTGACATGATCGTGCAACGTCATATAGGTCTTATTGTGGCCGCTTTGACGGAGACGACCGTAGAATGGAACTGCTGCGCCTAATCCGATATTGAAAGAAAGCTCACGGCTGGCCTGGATGTTGGTGAAGAAGCCGAAACGTTCAGTCACTTGGCTGATTTCCATTTTCTCTGGAAGGTCAGCAATCTTGGGACGGAGATAGAACTTGTCGCTCTCCAGCTCCATACCAAGTGATAAACGCAAAGCGCGAGAGGCCTGGTAGTTGAGGTAGTTGTTGACCTCCATGCAGTTGATGCTCCAGCGATTGTTGAACTGGTGGTTGTAGATAAACATCGGATAGAGTGGCCAGGAGACTGAGGTTCCTATCAGACAAATGACACCCAGACCTAAGTAGGTTCTCTGGTTGCGCGTGATGCTGAAGATGCCGCCAACCATGCCGGAGATACATTCATAGCCATACTGCGAGAAGTTGGCGGTGCCCATAGCCATGAGGGTGAAAGGTTTGCCAAGCCAGAGCGTATTGTAGTTGGCAATGAGATTACTACCATAATGGTGGTGATTGTGAGGGACATCAAGCAGCAGAGTGCCGTAAGTGCCGTTGGTATTCAACTCCTTGTTGCTGTAGTGATAGAACGGTGATACGGAGAGGGAGAACTGCCGATTGCCAAGCACTTTGAGGTTAGCTCGCACACGAGCAGCAACACCGTGCTTCAGACGTCCTTCTTCCAGACGCTCTCCTTTGTCGCTTTTCCAATAATAGTCGGTATTTGTGGCACCGTCGACATCAGCCGTGATACTGAACTTCTCACGAGGGTCGGCAAACTGGGCATGGACATAAAGCATGCTGGTTAAGAAGAGCAGCGTAGAAAATAATCTTTGTCGTGTCATGTGTTGGTCTGTAGATTTGTTCTTGCTGCAAAGATACAAACTATTTTTGAAACCACCTAACTTCTTCACCTTAATTTATATCTATAGCAAGAGAAAATCCTCCCATCAGCCATCGTTAATGGCAGTCATCTGTCCCTTGCCATCCTATAATGTGTGTGTCGATTAGCAGAGGTAATAACCTGCCATTATTTCGCGATAATGGCAGGTTATTTGCGCTAAATGGCAGGTTATTTCGCGATAATGGCAGGTTATTGTAACGTCGAGGGTGGAGATGGTGGAGATGTTTTCTTAGGGTTTGAAAAATAAATCCCTAAATACCCTGTAGAAATGTGCAAGGGAATTAAGGATTTATTTTCTGAGATATATAGAAATCACCTCCACCACCTCCACCCTCTTTGGGTGATTTCAGAACGTTTCGGGGACAAAGAGCTTGCTGTCTTCCTTGTTTTCGCGATTACGCATATCAGGGTCGATTTTGGCTGTCAGATATTTGTTGGTGCCTCGTATTTTTCTTTTTTCGAACCCCAATCGCTTCATAGCCTTACCAATTGAGTTGGCGTTGTACTCCCGACCTCGGAATCCGCGGAAACTGAGCTCGCGCAAGAATCACAGGGACAGATACTTGAAGTGAACCTTTAAGTTGTGTCCAACTTTCTGGGTTCACTTCAGCACACTGTGAGGTACGATCTACAATTTATATATATGAATCAAACTTCATTTGATAGAACTTTTTCATATCTTTCCTTTAGATACCATATCTTCTTTACATTCATTATATTTATCTAATAATATTCGAAATCGTACATCATCAATCCTTCCACGGAATTTGTCTAAGACTGCATCCGCATATTCTACGTCAAATTGATAATAGATGTCTTTGTATAAGCGTGTCAAACGTAATTCTTTATTATTCACTTCACTAAAATAATCTCTAATAAGATATGCTAAATGATATTCTTTTGAGTACCCTAATCTCGCTTTGTTTTTTGCAGCTTTTGTTTCCTCCTCAAGGAAATCTGTACCGTTCTTATAATTATGTCTCTCACCAGGTGATACTTCTATATAATCCTCATTCTTTTCTAGCGGCAACAAAGATTGAAGATATTTGTCATCGCTATGAAGATGGGGAACAATATCAACGTGAAAAAAATCTTCATCTTTCCCTTGGCGACTGTGATACCATTCTTTTCTATGGATCTCATAAGTATCGATAATATCATTGGCATTGATTGAATCTATATATTGCGTAAATTCACTTATTTTCTTAGCGGTTTCTTCTAAGGATGGCCAAAAAGTCCATCCTTTACAATTAGTCTTCATTATTTCATCCCACATCTTGTATATATATCCTTCTATGTTCCAGTACATCCCGACTCCCCATAATCCTTCCCATATGAAGCATGTATCATTATCTATAGTTGGATAGTAAATAATACAATCTCGATCGTAATAATCTATGAAGGGCTTCTCTTCATTTATTAGTCTCCAAGCTACATCGTCATGATACCTACAATCTTCTCTCAATATTCCTCCGTTGTCGTGATGTGAGATTAACTCCACTAAGGGATATACACGTTCTGCCTTTGGAGAAAAAGAATTATAATCAAAGGATAGATATGTGACTAAAGTATTTCTCTCTATTTCGAAATTCTTATCCTTTTCAAAGTAAAATATTTTATGCTCTCTTGCTTTTTGTTTGCTATCACCATAAGGAGCTTTGCGGAATCCAAATAGTAGTCCGTAATCATCAAACTTTTCACATTTTGCCACAAGCCCTATATGAACACTACGATTGCTTTGCCACAAATTTGTTAAGTATTTCATAATTATACCTCCTTAAAAATATTTACTTCTTGTGCTCACAATATGTCTGACACTCTGTGAGTATATTTCCACTTATTCAGTTAATTACCATGAATAATTGGGCCATTTCTTTTGATTGAACTGACTAATAAATTCTTTATACCTTTCTAGTGTCCATTTCTTGCATTCTTCATTGAATGTAAAAGTCATAGACCTTGCATTTCTTCCTATTGAAATTTTTATTTCG
>JAEEGG010004948.1_pt1 | contig 32072 bp, 24 predicted proteins | sample 9134161 | NCBI WGS metagenome assembly JAEEGG01 (sample SAMN16246543, study PRJNA631951) | gut metagenome | biome: gut microbiome; feature: rumen; material: CR-attached | host: Bos | place: Iran: Karaj | collected 2018-10 | reverse complement strand
GAGAACGTAGATGCCGTTCTTTTCTGCCAAGATGTACGGTTTCATTTTCGGATTCCAGCGCTGAGTCTGGTGACCAAAGTGGGAGCCTGCAGCAAGCAGATCTTCGACGGAAGGCAAATTAGCCATATTGTATTTTCCTTTTCGGTTGTTACTACCCGGACCGCAATTAAGCCGCAAAGCGAAGTTAAAAGTACCGCGCCACCGAAGCGACTCTTGCAAGCCGGTGATTGTTTATGCCCAGGCGATATTGCCTAAGCTAGCCCAAAGATAGAAATTATTGGGGGACGCGTCTAATGCGGGAATGCGTGCGGATGGCGGAAAAGGGGGAAAAAGGGCGAAAATCATCTCCTTACATCCCATCAAATTCTTTTTCCAACCGTTCGACAGTCTCCTTTATCAGTCGATCATAAAACATCTCGAACATCGGAGCAAGGACATGGCCTATTTCAAACACCTTTTTACTTTGATCCTTACTTTCGTCGCAAGCAATCTTCAGTAACTGAGTCGCTTGGTTCCTAACCATGAAAACAATGGCAGACTTGCCAATGTCGGAATGAGCAACAGCAACATCACGAAACGTCACATAAGCATTTTCCGTCAGTTTATAATATTCGCCTAAAACATGTTCCAGAGCCCCCGGCATATACTTGAAAGAATTATAACCCGCATAAATGCTATCACTCATAACAGCCTCCTTCACTGAAACAAATAAACGCTCTTGGATATCCTCGCAAATCCACACCTACTTATCGTTTGAAGATTCCAATTTGTAAAATTGCTTTTGACAGAACAATTTTAAAGACATCAAAAACACCCTTCAGACTGGCAGCAACTCCACGGGGCTGCTTTGTGCAATTATTAAAACGGCGAATTTCAGCAAATTTCGCCATCTTAAGAATGGACATTTACAAAATTTTTTTTTAAAGGACCATACCGAATGTCATCTTTTGACATCCGACCTTTGCTATATTTACAATTGACATAGATATAAAAAGACTCTAAGAGCCTTTTGATTTAAAAACTTTTTAAATCAAAGGGCTCTTTTTTTTATATCGCTCCCCCGCCCGCCAACGGGCACCACCTTCCCCCAAGGAGTAGCTTATGAAGCTCAACATCCAGGCCACCGCAACTCAGATCAACAACCTCGTCGCCATAGTCCAGGCCGCACCGAGCGAATATGACCACGACAAGGCGATTTACGCCCTTTGGGACATCTTCGGGAACTACTTCATGGCACTCGTCGCCAAGAAGTCATACCTGATCGACTCCGACTTCAGTCTGAACGGCTATAGCCCCGCGGAACGCAAAGCCAACCTGGCCGGCAACGCCTACATGCTTTTCTGCAAGGCAGTCACGGATTATGATCCGAGCAGAAAGGTTCCCTTTGCCGCCTACATCGCCAAAATCGGGGAATGGCGCATGCTCGACGAAAAGCGTAAAAACGCCAAGCGTAAAGCCCGCGAAGAACTCGAAAGGGACGCGAAGTACAGCGACTGCGACGAAGAGCTGTATTCCCGCATCGACAATTGCGACATGAACCCCTTTACCGGGGAACGCAATTTTTTGGAATGCGACTTTGAAAAAGAAGATTCCATCGTCCGCATCAGGAAATGCCTTGCAGCCGATCCCAAGGCGCTCCGTAGATTCGACATCATGTACGAACTCTGCTGTTCGGGCGAATACTCCGATGCCGAAGCCGCCAGACGTATCGGGTGCGAACGCGCCAACATGAAAAACGTCAAAAACAGCATTAGACTGATGTTGATCAACAGCGGACTCGAATACGATTGCGGCCTGCTCATGGCCGCATAACAGGGAAACGAGGAAAAAGTGCCGTGTTTAAAATATACGGCATTTTTTTCATTTTTATATTTAACATTTGCCAAAATACAAACGATATAACAATAGAATCATTCAACAAGGAGTACGACATGCCGAAGAAAAAGCAGTTCCAGATCGTTAACGCCCGCGTGGAAGTATTAAGCGGCGGACCAGATCCGGGATTCCTCGTTGCCGAGCTGGAACTTCAGCCCCAAACTGCAAAAGGGAAGCCAATCTTCTACACCCTTGCAGAAGTCGAAGCCATGCCCGCATTCTACAAGACAAAGGCATCCGTATTCGACTGGTTTGTAAACCAAGACGAACACGAAAGCGACCTGTGCGATCTGCAGAACAAAGCCTCGCTGTACGAAGGCGAAAGTTACGCAGACTTCTTCGAGAACCACGAGGGTATCGAATGCTACGAAGGACTCCGCTACCTGATTTACGTGATGCGTGCCGAATGGGATGATGTTGAAGCCTTCATCAAGAAGACCAAAGGCAAACTCCTTAGCGAAATCGAGATTCCGAAATCCGACGTCGAAGAAGACAGGGAAAATGGAGAAGAGGATTTTTAAAATCCTCTTTTTTATTTTACACAAAAAAAGGAACGCCTTGCATTCCCTTTTTGCTTTCTTCGATATTTTTCTTAAAACCCTAGCCCATTCTCCCCACATCCGTACCGCTCCGCTTCTTTTGTGGCATCGTACAGAGCGAGTTCATCAAGCGTGGCGTAAATGCGTTCTTCTTCCGCGTGGTCAATCAAGAAATCCGTCTGAATCACGACGGCATCGCTATCCAGGTTGCTAATGACATCGCAGACTCGCCGCCTTTCGTCAAGAGAAAGCTGCTTAAAAGCTATTCCAATAGATGGAGAATCGTCCCCAGCTGCGCGAACGAAGTCTATCCCCATACTGTTGCAAATTGCCGTGCGAAGTTCTTCCCGCATACTCGCCAATCGCTTCAGGCTTGTTGTCCAGCTCATCTTGGGGAACTGCGAAACATAGTTATCCAAACGCTCCCTGACGTAGGGTACGCACCATTCAGCGAGACCGTCCTTCCCTACATAAAACCGTTCTATGGGGAAGCCTTCCCGCATATAATCGACATCCACGCCAACGACGTCACGCCGATATGGATCCACAAACATCTTGCCTTCGTTATCACGGAACGGGAAATCCACCGTTTTCCCGTTGGTCTTGATTTTGACACGAATGTCGTACGCGGGGTGGAGTGCCAGCAGCATTTTTTCCACTTCTTCGCATATCCAGCGCTTTTTTCCGAAAAACATAGGCTCTCCTTTTTACCGATACAGGTACGGCAGTTGTCTCATATTGTTGTAGTACGTAGTCATATTCGATTCCGGGCTATCCATCTTGTGGTTCGGATCGTCAATACGGATACAACGGATAGGGTAATAATAATCTTGCTCCAAGATAAACCCTCTCAAGGTTTCCTTAATCCCTTCCTGTTGCTCTTTCGTGTAATGGTTCGGTACAATCACGGTCGGGAACCCTTCATCCGTCCAAACGACGCTCAAGGAATCCAAAAATTCAAAAGACCTCTTTTCCGGATTGTAATACCCGGACAAATTCAGTTCAACCGTATCGACCCACCCAAAATATTTTTCGTGCCGGCGAGCACGCAAACGCTCCAAGCCACTCGGGTCCAAAGAATCCACGACCTTAACAGGGCTAAACGTCGGCCAATATTTCAAATGCCCTTTTTTTGAGAAAAAGAGACCCGCATTCTGATGAGCCGAGGCGATTTTCCAACCCGCAGGGCACGCTTCGAGTCGCCCCATAAATCCATAATAGCGCCCCCGTTCGCAAGCGGAATCCAAGCAAACGCTACAATGTGTCTTGTACCGCAAATTTTCCAGCATCAAGTGGAACGTCACGGTATCGCCGCCCGCCACAAAACCTGAATCGTATTCCGACATTCCACAGCCCCTGTACTCCGCAAACTTCAACACAGTATATTCGTTGCTGTCGCGCGGGTCCACAAAGGTCTCAAGCTTCTGAAAATAGTAGTCATCGACATTCTTTTCAGAGCAATGCGCATAATTACGGGGAGATTTCCACGATATCTCCACCCTGTCGATAATTACGGGAGTAGCCAAGCCAGCGACAAACCCGATAACGATCCACATCAACCACCAAATCCAAGAGTGGCCAAAGATTTTAAACGAAAAGAGTTTCACGCAGACCTCCACTCAATCTCCCCTTCCAGCCCCTCAATTGTCTCCCGAGTCAGGCGGTCATAAAACATCTCATACATCGGGGCAATAATTCCCGCGATTTCATAGATTCGACGGGCCTTGGGCTTGCTTTCATCGTTGGCGGCTTTCATTATATGCGAGGCCAAGTTCGTAGCCATTATGACAATGGCAGCCTTGCCGATGTCAGAGTGGTCCTCAACAACTTCACGAAATACCGAATAATTATTCTCGGTTATCTTATTGAAATTTTCGAGGGATCTTTTCATGGAACCCGGCTTTTTCACATAAACTTTGTAGCGTTCGTTGATGTTGTCTTTCATAAAGGCCTCTAGAGAACTGTTCCTCTTTATATCGTTCTGAAGTGGCAACATTGTCAATTTCAAAAAAAATTTTTTTTCAGACGTTTTAACCCAAACAAAATCAACCCAAAAACTATCCTCAGTGACATGGGCATCCGCCTGCTCATGGTGGCGTGGCGCCCACCTTATTGAATTTCTTGTAACCTCTTTATATATTATCCTTAAACTTCTAATGGTGAAGTTAGACATCTGGTAGGAAAAAAGGAGAGTTCATGAAGACGAAGAGCAAGAAGCGCGAGAAGGTTAAATTGCCCAAGGGGTTCAAGTTGGTTGACGATTTCCTTTCTAAAGAAGAAATCGAGGCTCTTGAAAACGATACCACGATGAGAGATTCGATGATTATCACCGGTGGTCATGAATCGGAAACTCTTGAAGAATCCATCGCCCGCATCAGCCGTGCCATAGCCGAAGCAAAGGAAGAAAAAAAACGTATTCCATAAGGGAATCGTCAGCCATGGTTGACGATTTTTCTTTTGCACTTTACATTCGCCAGCCTCCTTACGATATATAAATAGAAACGACAATCTAAAGGAGGCTACTATGGCACGCACAAAAACCTACACAACTAAAGACGGCGCAACAATTCTCCGCTACACAAAAGAAAAGACCGTCATCTACAAAAACGGCAAGTGTTACGGCACGAAGGGTTGCAAGTAAAAAATTTTCCTTAGTTATCTCCTGGTGGTGAAAAAAGCCCGGTGACTTTTGTGTCATCGGGCTTTCGTCTGCACTCTTCGAACGCAAAATGTTTAGGAAATTTCACAAAATAAGCTCCAGACTGTCACATTATGACATTCAAGCTGGCTATATTTTATAACATGAGACTGATTCAACTTTTCTCTGTTAGCTTTCCCATCGCTTCAAGCGATGCAACATCGGTTTTTGCCTCTACAGGTCCAGCAAACGGCTTGACCAAATAATCAACATTTCTGCAATTCACGCCATAGTCTTTTGATAAAAAGTTATCAAAGGGCGCTTTGTCGTCTTTTCACCAGATTTTCACCTTCCCAAAGGAGATGCTCATGCAGCACAACACCACCAAGGCCACCGCAGCCCAGATCAACAACCTCATCGCCATCGCCCAGGCCTCCCCGAGCGAACAAGCCCACGACAAGGCGATTTACGCCCTTTGGGACATCTTCGGGAACTACTTCATGGCACTCGTCGCCAAGAACTCGTTTTTGACAAGCTCCGACTTCAGCCTCAACGGCTGCAGCCCCAAGGAACGCAAGGCCAACCTGGCCGGCGACGCCTACATGGTCTTCTGCAAGGCTGTGCAGGATTTCGACCCGAGCAAGAACGTCCCCTTCGAAGCTTTCTTCGCCAACAAAATCCGTTGGCACGTGGCTGACGAAAAGCGCAAGAACACCAAGCGCAACAAGCGCGAAAAAGTCGACCGCGACTTGAAAAACAGCGATGACGAAGCATATTCCCGCATCGACAGCGAAGACACGAACATGTTCACCGGGGAACGCAACGTCCTCGAAAGCGACTACGAACAGAGAGAAATCATCGACATCATCAGGCAGCACCTCGCCAAGAGTCCCAAGATGCTCAGGGCGTTCGACACAATGTACGAGGTGAGCCGCGATTGTGATAAGTACACTGACATCGAAGTCGCCGAAGCGCTGCATTGCACCCGCGCCAACACGGGCAAGATCAGGATGAACATCCGCAAGTTTTTGGTTGACTGCGGGCTCGAAAACGAATGCCGGCAGCTCATGGCGGCGTAACGGCTAATCAATTTGCAACATTTTCGTTCGCCATTGGCGAACGATTTTTCTTTTTCCACTTTACATTCCCATTTTCAATAGCGATATAATAGTGAACACTTTTTAAGGAGGTCCTTAATGGGATACGCCGTTATCAAGAAGAAGCAGACATCCACCACCACGCCGGAACAAATCCAATACGCCACAGTTGAACGTTTCGTAGAGTACGCAGAAGCTCTTGCCGGCTGCCACGATTATAAGAACCTTGAAGAATTCCTAGACGATGCAAAGGAACAATGGGCGGAATTTGTCGAGGCCGAAGAAGGCAAACTGACCGACGAAATCGTAACGGCAGCGGTCCCTCAGTTGGAACATTTCTTCAAGAAAGAGAAGCTCTAATCAATCTATAAAGAAGCCAATCTCCTAGTTGAACGAAAAGCCCGGTGACTTTGAGTCATCGGGTTTTTGGGCATTCACCTCCCAAGCTATCAAAGTATAAAATCCATCGTCTATAATAGATTTATTTCAAAAAAAATTATATATATCAAAATAGTTATCAGGTTCAACACAAGCTCCTCGTTCACTGTTCTTCCCATAGGAGAAAATATGTCCATTATAGAAGACTATTGGAACACAATAAAGAACTCAGTCAATATCGAAGATCCCATATATAAATGGAGATGTTTTGATTCCGAAACAAAAATAAGAGAATATATAAGCCAAATTGCAGACGTTCTAAGCAGTATTAACTTTAGTACAGAACCATATGGCGAACGTAAAATAGCATTTTCATGCTTATTCTTAATACGATGCGCTCTCCTCTGTAGGATCGATCAAGATTGGGATCTTGAATGTAAGGATGTTTTCTTTAATGATATTGGGCAATATAATTTTGACAGAGCCACCGATTGGAGATGGTGCATCACGAAAGCAGAGCGAGTTCTCCACCGCACCCCTTTAATACGATACAAAGCAGACTCATATACCGAACGAAATGCCAAAAAATACTGTGCAAGAGTTCTTGTAGAAGCAGGACTTCCCTTGAAAGCGCTTCAAAAAAACGATGAACATTTTACAAAAGTCGCCGTAGGACTGAGAAACATTTACAAGCTGTATTCTAGTACAATGAGTGAAACCGCATACGAAAAAACCATAAAAAAATTTATGGCTAGCGGTAATTTACATGATCCAACAGGTCAATCCTTTTGGTTACCAGGCGGGTATGCCGGTTGTCGAGACTTTTTCAGCATTGGGCTCGAACTTTTAGAATCAATCGACAATGAGGATTCAAACAAGATAAAGCAATCTCTGAGAGAACGTGGATTTGAAAATCCTTCAAATGAGTCTGTCGATTTCATATTTGGACTACATACATATCAGTATAATAAAAGACCAGTAATCATAAAAAGAATTCTATTTTGGGAAGACGACATGTATGATACAAGCGCATGTATAGAATACATGCCTACAAAAATTCTTCCTGACACTCACCAACTTGAACTAAAAATAGCGAATAAAACGATTGCAACTTGGACATACGATGAAAATGGAATTATCAATGGCGAAGACAGTTCTGCATGCTACGATGAACATGTATTTTACTCCGCCATTCTAAAAAAAGATTCTGATCAAATTGAAATTCTTGGATCCGTCGATTATTCTAATCCCATTTTTTTTAAAAATATAGTCGGCAACAGGTATGAATGGGTCACAACATCTTCTTTCAAGCCAACTGATTTTCCTATATGCGTAATATTCCCCAATGGGTATATTGAAGATCACAATATCAATCTAAGCGGTATTGAATCTACAAACCTTTCCATCGAAAACGAAACCATCAGCTATCAAGTTTATAAGTTTAACAACGAGTACCAACTAAACAAAGCAGGATTGAGTTTTGCCAGTTCGCAACTAGTGTTAAATCCACCAGCAAAATATTTTACTATCAACTTTTTCGATTCAACCGGAGCCAAACATCGAAATCCAATACTAACAACAGAATACCCCAAAGCGCCCCTTCGCAACCTACAATCTTTTGTTATATCTAGTGAAGACAGGCAAAATTGGAGTGAAGCGCCCTTTTCTGTTGACGAAGATGATTTTCACTTTGCCTATTACAAATTAAGTTCGGCAGCAAATACAGATCCTGGTTGTGGGATACTCATTCTTCCGAGAGAATTCGACTATGTCTTCATTCCTGACCAATGTTCAAATTCTTTTAAAGGGATTCAATTTCAATACAAGAACGATGATGGAGAAACAAAAATCATTGAGAACGTTGATGTATTTATTGATGGAGAGAGTGCATCAGAAATCGATTGGAGGACAATTAAGCACAATTCAATAATTCGATGCGTAATAAGAAATAGTAGAAATGAAGAAATACATTTGATTATTCCATCACCTATAATAGGCGCATCTTGGTTTTACTCGGAAAACGCAGATTCTGATTTATCATCGAAAAAAAACATTTCTGCTGTAAACTACAAAACCTCGGTAAAATTAAATTGCGTTCTGCAATCAATGGATAGGTTTGACGTATTATACAAAATCAAGCTTGTAGACAACAATGAAACTCTTCTTGAATTTACAGATTGCTTAGTACCTCTAATTAATGGACATAATACATATTTTTTAGATCTTCCTCCTTATCTTGAAAAACTATTTTCTGCAACAAACTCATTAAGCGCAAAACTAAATATCATTGCGGAAGTAAGAAATTCTAACAACACCATAACCACTACTGACGCACTTGAAATAACTAGATTTGACGAGAGTAACTATGAAGGCCATTTCTTTTGCATCGGTCTCCTAAACCAAGAAGTTCTAGCCATTGATTCAATGCCAAATTCTGAAGAACTTCAACGAGAATTATGGATAAAAGTTCCTGCATATTTATCAAGCGAAGGGAATGCAAAATGGAACCATCGAAATCGAATACGCTTAATAAACAATTTCATTACAGAAACATCTACTCTTACTGATTTCCAAAAGCTCCTACTTGGAAACGATTATTTACAGGTTCAAAGTCAAATAAGAAACTTTTTCGACACCCATTGTAACGATCTAGACGAAGATGTGATTAAGATCATAGAAAAATGTTTTGATTTGTGCGTAAATTACGATATTCCTATTTGCAATTTATGGGTTTTGCAAGCAACAATTCAAGACGACCGTATTTTCGTACAACTACCAAGCATATATAAATTCAAACATTTACTGAATGACAACACATTTTTATGTTCTTTTGATTGGCAGCTCATTAGGCCTAGTTCATTAAACTATGCCAAGGACGACAAAATAAAGAAATTAATAAAAAAACAAATTGAAAGCGAAAACATCGAAATTGACAATAGCGTAGAGATAGGCCTAGACATCGATGAAAACGGTATCGATTATATGGTTAATGGGCTTCCCGAGCCTCCATTTGTAGATGAAGACGATCTTTTAACATCTTGGAAATCAGAAGCTTTCAAAGAACAACTTGCAAAGGACGACATCAATTGCAGTGCAAATTTATCAGACTATGAGCTACTACTGTACTTCATCGTCAGACAAGTCATATACGGAGAAAACGAGTTTTACCAAAAAAGGCTCAATTGGGCAACGCTATGTCTCAAATACCTTAAATGCATAAACGCCTCCAAAACGAAAAAAAGCTTACAAAAAATACGAAAAGAGATAAAAAACATATACAAAATAAATCAGCATCAAGCCGGTTATAGCAGCATCGTATGGGATAAATGGAAATCAGGCAAATTTAAAGATTCTATCACCTGCGGCAATATTTCTGAAAATGACCCCTATAAGCAAGGTCAAAACGACGCTTTAAACGCATTCCCTGAAAGATATTGGTTAGAACTATTAAAAAATTTCACATACAATAGCGATAATGAGCGTTTTTACTTCGATTTATATAGATATCCTTATCCTTCGGGTTTAAGCAAAACAGAACTAGAAAAAAAAGCTCAAGAGCTAGAAATAAAATATAAACAATATAGAGTATATTACGAACTAGGTTGGAATCAATTTGACAGCACAGATTCCGTTCAAGCATGCTGTTATCTGTCTCATCTAAACAACATAGACGCATTTAAGGAAATTCCAATCAAAGCTCCAATTATCGGGAAAATTGCTCATTCTTGGTTTAAGGAATGGACTAAAAAAGTAGACGTTTTTAACATCGATGATAAACTAAAAGCATACATAAAAAAACTCATCCCCATTCAGCTTTTAGATTTGACAAAAGATAAATCTGAATTAGAAAATATAAAATCGGAAGATCTCAGCTCCCTATCAGAAAAAATCAATAATTACCTAGAAATTGCTAAACAAGAAGGCAACAATTTGCCAAACAATTTCACAGGCGTTATAAAATCGTTATTGAGAAACTCAAATAAAATAAAAACCGGCTTAGACGCTTGTAAATGTTTTTCGGATTTTTTTGGAGACTACAAGGCCAACTACTACTTATTCTTTTGCAACTTAAGGGCACCAGAATCAAAAAAATTAGTACCTTTGTGGGAATCCATCTCAAAAAAATTTCTTGACCAAGACTATTACCTCTACAAAGCAAGCTGCATAAACTGCAACACAAATGATTTTGACACCATAAGGATTGCTTTTGAAAAAGCCGCTTCTTTGGGCAATAAAAAAGCACTTGTAAAGTTAGCAGATCAATGCAATACTAGAGCTAAACAATCCAACCAACAGTTTTATAGCGAATTTGACAATCAACAAAAATTCCGAAAATATGATGAAATAGAATTTATAGGTAAATTGAAGGACGCATACAAAGAAACTATTTCTTTTAAAAAAAGCGCCATTCATTATTACAAAACAGCAGCTCGGCTCAATGTCGTAGAAGCTTGCTATAAATATTATGAAGAAATTTCAGAGTTAAAACAAGATAAAAGTTTTGTTCGACCTCTAATAGAAAAGGTTTTACGATTATTAAATAACAATCTAAGCAATGATCTTTTAAATGATGCTGCATATCTTCATACAATAGAATCCACAATAACAAAATTAAAAGAAGACATTAGACGTTGTGAACGAGACAAATACATTTTTGACAAATGGTGCAACTTAGATAATGAGTGGGTTTTCCTGAGAAGAGCCTATTTGAAAAAGATTTCCATGGCAAAGATTCCTTGGGAATACATGAAAACATCATATGAAGATAACGAAATAGATCCGCGTGACGGCAAAAAATACACCATCGTTAAATTGGGGAAAGCATGGTGGTTTGCCGAAGATTTAAAATACGAGTCTGGAGCAACCAAACAATGTAACGGGAAATGTTACTATACAAATAATGCGGCCAAAAATGCGATATTTGGAAATTGGAGATTACCAACAATCGAAGACATTAAACAATTAAAAGAATGGTGTGCACAGCACAGCATTCGAAAAGACCCAGCCGGTGTATCTCTAAAATCTGAAAGCTGGAAATCAAGTCACAAAGATGGCGATGTTCTATCCGGCACAGATGATTTCGGATTTGCGGCAAATCCTTCAGGCATTATGATCAAAGAATACGACGAAATTTTGAGAAATGACGAAGCATTCTATTGGACAAGTTCAGAAAACAGAGAAAACATAGCTCATTGTGCGAACATATCATCTTCACATAATGAGCTAGGCATCACTACTATGTCTAAGGACTATTGTTTAGCAGTCCGCTTAGTACGAGACATAGACTAAACTTAGCCCTTGACGGAGGTGGCATCAATCATTTGCTCACAATAATTGATGTCGCCTCATTTAACTCTACAGGACAATTTCTAGCCGACAAAATCACTTTAGTCTCCACTTGAGGATCTATATCGACATAATTGGAATGAATTGTATTGGGACGCGGTCCATTAATCGATTTTACGTTCCATATCGTCGGACTTCCTGTAAACTGAATCAATCTTGTTGTCCCATCTTCATAAGTAACAATCATACTTCTGTCATGCGGAGTTCTTTGAGCTTCAACATCTATTTTTGCATTGGGCAAAACCGTATTTAGCGCCATTTTTAAAATATCAAGATGACGGCCAGGGTAATCACACACCCAAGCATTCGTCAAATCTTTTGCTTTCAGCTTGTTATCATTTTTACTTGCTGATGTTACACAGACATTAGCAGGTTCAAAATACTTTATCAACTCGCTAACAACTCTGATTGCAGATGGCGTAAAAAGATATCTGTCAGAAAATTCTAATCTTGATACTTTTTTTTGCAACAATAAATCATCCGTTTCAAAGTCCTCAAATATTTTTTTAGCAATTTCTTCTATTTGACACTCAGCCTTTACTGGAATAAGCTTATTCTTTGCATTCAATCCATTTACGAACAATTCATGTAAATCATGACTTTTTACCGAAATAGCCGTAGACTTTCCGTAAAAGACTGACAGACGTTGCGGAGCGTTCCAAAGTTTTTCGGCAAAAGACAAATCGTCGTCATTTTCCAATTCTTCAACAACATAGTCTATAGCTTCGCCATGGACTATTTTTTCCATAAATATAGCAGGCTTGACATTTCCGTCTAATTTATTTTCTACCACCGGTATTTTTTCAACCGTATACAATTGGCCTGTCAACTGATAAATATGCATCACCAAAGCTTTTAAATATGGATCTTTTTTTGATTTTTCCCACACATCTTCAGGCACGACAAAACGAATTTTATCTCGGTTTAGCTCAATAGCGTATTTTAACGGCCAATCAGATAATTGCGAAACAGATTCTTCACCATTTAAGAAAAAACTTATTGTTTCGTATTCAGAGTTATTTTCAATTGATTTCTGGCAACTTTTAAAGAAATCTGGGAAAAATTTGGTGTCATCGCCCCAATACTTTTTTTCTTGGGGTATGTCTAGTTTTGTAAAGAACGTCTCATCTAATTTATTCAGAGCAACGACTCTATTTAAAACATGAGCCATAACCTGAGTTTCCCTCGTAAGAAGGCAATCAAGGCATATGCTATCACAATGAGAAGGGCATTCCAATAGAGCTCTAGCATTTTTAAACACGGTCAAAACATTATCTTTTATTTTAGTGCAAAGATTTGCACCTCCTGCGGCATTATCAAACAGAACTACGTCATATACACCATCCACTCCTTTTTGAGAAGTCCAACCAATTTCACTTTCATCTAAAGCAAGCAGAGATGTCAAAGCATTTCTCAACGCCAACGCCCATGTATTAGCAGAAACTGGATCTTTTAACAAATTGATATGTAAGAACACAGCATCTGTTTGATTCATAGCAGCTAAGCTTACCATACGATAATGTTCAGGTTTACACCCCTTTACTCCACATTTATCTGCAAAAACATCATGTATCTTTTTTCCTTTCTCACTTTCTTTTTCCATCGATTCTCTATCCAGTGCAGTGAAACCACAATTCAAGCACAGGCAATAACCATCATCAGCCGAATCCGCAGCAACATTATTCTTTAGTTTCCTACCTTGTTCCGCCATTTTAGCTGAATTAGTATTTATCGCTTTTGTATTGCCGTTCAAATACACAACCATTGCAGGACCGTAGTTTATATGAATATCATCATTAAACGATGCTTGTTCAGCCCCTGATAATAACTTAATGTGAGGAGATTCAAATGGAGGCTTAGAAACAGAATCTAAATTTCTATCAGAATCAAGAACCTTAAAACCTATGGGTTCAACAATTTTTCTAGGAGTTCCTTTAATTTCTTGTCGGCAACAAGAACATGCTATTCTGTTTTCTTTTTCTACAGGATCCAAACCACTTATATAAGGAGTCCCACAATTCTGACAAGTATAATACGAACGTATTAACGTATCATGTGCTTGTTTTTTAGATAAAGGACGGAGCGAAACACCTCTTGAAATCAGTCTCTTTCCATCGACAATCAAGCTATACCCAGGAGCAAATTCTCTGATAGCAATTTTTCGCTCGCGAGAAGGATATTCATTTTCATCATCTTCATCAAAGGTCTCTAGCGCGACTACGTCTATAGGCATTCCGTTTGATGGCAAAATACCTTTTTTTATCAGGTAGCCCAAACCATAAGAAGACAATTCTTTTCTCAGATGACGTAATATAGCTCTATTTTTTAAAGGAACCTTAGTGTATTCTACTTTACGATCAATAGCAAGCCCCTCGGTAATCACAGTATAGTAATCAACAATATTATTTTTCCATTTATCGTAAACAGCAGTCCATTCAGAATAGGCTTTTTTCATCAAAGCATCTTTCGAACAACCAGTCTTAGCGATAAGAGCAGAATCAATAGAAATGCTTTCCATTGCGTCAATAAAAGCACGTATTGGAGATTTATCCATCGCAATTTTTAAAGCATTTTCAAAAACTTCTTTACTTCTTATTATAGCACTATCACTGCGCCCCAATATAAAATTTAAAATAAGAATCCATTCTGAATCATTTACATTTCCAATAAAGAATTCATACACTCTTTTCTCAAAATCAACCTTAAATTCCTTTTGAGTACGAATCCAATTTGCCAAAAGATACGAATTAAAATGTCTTTGCACAATTCGCTGATTTTCAAGATTCAATTTTTGTTTTAAAGTACTTTTTTCCACCCACTGAAGCGGATTTTTTACGGCCTTTCTTTCATGTCCACCAAAACTAGACATCGTCCAAATAAACGACTGTCCTTGCCCAGCACGACCCGCTCGGCCTGCTCGCTGAACATAATTATATTCATGAGGTGGAACATTAGTCATGGACACAAGAGACACATCACCAATGTCAACACCCATTTCCATAGTCGTAGAGCAATTCAATATATTTATCTTGCCTTGTTTAAAATCTTCCTGATCCTTTGCACGCTGAATAGAAGATATCTGAGCAGTATCCTCCTGCGATACAACAAAAGCATCATTGTCCTCTCGCGACGTCAACACATCTTGATGCAAATCAGTCCACCAAATACGGTTCTTAAACTTTTCTATAAAAGCAAGGCGTTTGTCATCGGCATCCCATACATCCGCAAGATTTTCTGCAGAGTCTGTCGAAAGCGGGAGCATCCGTCCCCAATCAGCAACACTAACAACATACGGAGAGAAATACTCGCCCTCACCATTTTCACGCAATTTATAAATTACAACATCCAACAACGTCTTTGTAGAAGGACACATCCATATCTTTGATGGGAGTTTCAAAATAATCTTTTCCCACTTTATTTTATATTCTTCAGCATTTGACGATTCATCTTTCGATTTAATTTTTTTGATAATATCTTTTTCCTCTAAGTCTGTAATGACTTTTCGCGCTAATTGACAAACTATTCCCCATTCACCACTTCCAATTTTTCGTTCAGACACATCACTTTCAACATAATAACGCAAAATATTTGCCACACCATTTAAACGATCAGGTATATTTTTAGAATCAAAATAAGATAAATCAAAGGGTTTTATAAAAATAGCGGTTCCTGCATAAGCCCGACGAATTTCCATAGGGTCATCCCACCCTTCCAACGTCAAAGCTCCTATTTTTCTAAAACCATAATCAAGCACAATCTTTAACAAATCTTGGTAATCACGATCAGATGCAAAAAATTGTTGAAGATTGTCATTTGGTCTACAAATTTTATTCAAGCTTTTATACTGAACCTGCATCAAGCCCAAAGTTTCAAGAGATCTTTTACGACGATTACGGAAAGTAATTTCACGCCAAACAAATAAATTCGCCAATGACCTAGTTTCTTTTTCTTCGATTCCTTTGGGCAGATGGAATCTTTCTATTCCAATCCTATCAATACCTTTTTCAATTTTTCCTATCAGATCATCACGATCGTATGATTCATTTTCAAAGAGATAATTTAAAATCCATACACGAGTTGCCGCCATTTCAGCAACAATACCTTGCATACCCGCATAATAAGCTGTTCCTTGACGACTGTCCGTAAATCCCAACAATTTACGACCACCGGTTGGAAGATCCCTACTAATTTCAGCATCTTCTAAAAGAACATCTTTAACAAGGGAACTATACAAAACTTTCGGGGACACTCCAAAACCAGAAATGTTCGTTTCTCGACCCATTGGGAAGGAGCCATTTGCATTCATTGTTTCAGGAACGTGAAGCGGCATGGAACAATTATGGCACCGACCTTGACCATTTTGACATATAATGGAGTCAACTAGCCCCACGTCCTTTATTTTTTCTTTATCTACGTTCAGATGAGCTTTTGTATCGTCATCTTTTATATACTCAAACCATTCTGCCCTATAATTTTTCGAATTCTCAGGAATCCAATGCATCAGTACTGGATGAATTTTTTCCTGAGAATTACCTTTCTTCATATTACTAGAAAAATCTTCATCATCGCTATTTTCATCATCTTGATTGATTTCGTCAACAACTTTGGGAATTCGAACAATCATTTTCGGTTTATCTTGACCACTCCATTCAGCTTGTCCAGCTAAATATATTTCACCACAAAAGCGGCAGGAAACGACTTGCATAATATTATGTTTGCAATAGTTACAAGTTTTCAACCCTATAGCATTGTCATTTTCATCTGTCACCTTGTCAACATCATTGATGTCAAAGTAAACTCTACCATATTTCCAATCAGAAGACACACCTTGAAGACTTTTTTGTTTTCCAGAACACTTTGGGTTACAACATGCCCATACGCCAGGGAAATGCTTTTGGAAAACATGCATCTTTAGGGGGAGGAAGAATTCATCATTTTCATTTTTTGCAGAACTGACAAAATCCAAAAAATCAATTGCATTAGAAGACTTCAAGTGCAAAAAATCATTCAAATCTTCTTGAGACAAGCGACCTGATCCAGACGCAAAACGGTTTCTTAAATGCAATGCCTTATCCGTTCGACACAAAATATCGAATCGATCTTTTTCACTTGATGTTTTCTTCAATTCCCTAAGAGCGGTTTCGACATTAAATTTTTGCCCAGAAACCGGAGCTAAATCCGGAACAATTCGTTTTCCACTAATACATTCAACATTCTCAATACCAACATCGGTTATGTCTGCTAAGAATTTTTTCACATCATTTTCTTGACCTACAGTCGCAGAAGTCATGATAAACTGCACTTCACTCGGTTTCTTGCCAAAAGCAAGCAAAACACGACGCAAACGCATTGCCAATTCGGTCGCATTTGAGCCTGTATAAGAATGGGCTTCATCCAATACAACAAATTTTAAATCACTTTTTTCAAAGAGTGGAGCATCGCTTTTGCGAATCAATGCGTATTCCAACATTGTAGAGTTCGTAATCAAAAACTGAGGAACCGAGGACCTTAATGTACCTCGATCAATATACTCGACTCCATCTTTAGGAAATTTTTCTTCTAGTTTTTCCCTTGAGAACGTCGGATTTACTTTTTTCAATTCTGCAATCGCTTCCGAATAAGAATCCTTCATCTTTCCAGTATAATTAGCGTAATGAACAGCATTGTCAGAATACTTTTCATTAAACTTTTTGCAGAATCGTTCGAAACGATCTCCTTGAGATTGAATCAACGCATTTAGGGGATACAAGAAAAGAGCCTGTATTCCATTCAGCTTTTCACCTCGATCCAACTTATTCGCGAGATAGTCGAAAATCGGGTACATAAAACATTCTGTTTTACCTGAACCAGTACCTGTCGTTACAACAATAGATTTTTCCTTTCGGATAGCATCAATCGCCCGCTTTTGATGCAAATACAAGGAATCAATAACTTTCCCATTACCAAGAGTCTTGCAATGTAAATCTGCTATAATCGGATTGACTTCACCCTTTTTGCATCTTTCCCCTAAAATGCAAGAATCGCCCTCCCATGGGAAAACAGCTTCGTAGAAAGGCGAGGCCAAAAGACCATCTTCAGAATATCGTTTGTGAGCTAATTCATCTAACATGCAATTTCGTAAAGCAGCATTACGAACATTCGTTGCACTAGTGATAGTCAACGGTGTTTTTTGAAGAATCTTGTCAACAATATTTTTAAAAATGGGCATATATCAAATCCTTTTATTAAATCTTTTTTAGAAAAATAACATAAAAAAAGCAACACTGAAAAAAGCGGACACTTATAAAATCGATTTTACTAATCGATGTCGTTCTTATTTACTGCTTTTAAACAAAGCACTCTTATTTTTATCATTGTAGGAACACAATAAACCAAGTGAATCTGAACGATTCTATAATCCACTAGCAAATCAAAAGATTTTCCAAGATATTAACGTTTCACGCCCATTGGTTAATATTATGACCTCGCTATTACGAAAAGGGACAGTAAAGAGAGAAAATGATACTATAAGCCCCCTAAATGTCCCCGTAAATTTTCCCCTACCCCTTTCGCCACCTGTTAATTCTCGTTTCGCATTCTGCCTTCGGCAATCGCATATTCAAAGTCATCAAGGCATCCAAATTTTCAGCGGCTTCTAAAGGAGTCAATATTCCATATTCAACGAAATTGTCAAATACATAGAGAATTCCAGAAACCTTTACATGGTCTTTTTCTGCAGCGGAACGAAGCTTACCGTCTCCAGTCAGCAACCGACCATCCACTTTTTTAGCATAATACCAAACCGAGCAATCTGCAACTGAAGTGTTATTCATACTATTAGACTGCAATTGTAAAATTTGGCTGAATTCATCCGAATCAAACGAAGCTATATTCAATCTTCTCTTTTTCACAAATTTGCGAATAATCTTCTGTTGCTCAGGTCTCACAATTTCACTAACAACCAAATCAGTTGTACAAATTTCGCAAGGTAAAGCGAAGAACGCTTCCAGCAAACTTACCGAAAGCAAGTCGAATATGATATTTGCATCACTGATGACAATGCGTTCCGCAATCATACCAAGGCAAGATCCCTACGAACTTTTTCAACATCCTGATGCAAGAGACTTGCCGCTTTGGAAATGGTAATGAGTTCCTTGCTCAATGCCTTATAAACCAAACTCACAAAGCGGGTCGATTCTTCATAATGATATAGCGATTTTTCGACAAGAGCCTTAAACCCGCTCGACTTATTTTTCTGTATGCAAAAGGTCCGAAAACGCTGTTCAGAAACGATTCCGCATTCCTTGGCCTTGTACATAATTGCATCGCAAGAGATGCCATAACCAAGTTGTATTGTACGCAATTCCTGATAAGATATATCCTTGCGAGCCTTCCCGAGAATTCGCTTTAGCTCTGACCCAGGAAGCAGCATCTCACTGGCAAACAGATGACAAAAAGATTCTTCAATCTTCGGATCAATCGTCTTTGGAAAACGAAGAACTAAATGACCGAGCTCATGGAGCGCCGTAAAGCGTTTCCGTTCAACAGAAAAAGACTTGTTCAAAATGACAACATGAAATTTTTCATTGACCAAGGAACTCATGCCATCAAAAGTATTCGAAGCATCAATTTCAATGACTTTTATACCGTGATTTTCAAGCAAATCGATTACGTTTACAATACCCGATAGACCAAGCTTCCATTCCTTGCGGACAGCCGCTGCGGCAGCTTTAACATCTTCTGCAGAAGAAGCCTTGATTTGCGGAATCGAGTTATTCACAATGGAATCGCTACAGATTTCTTCAATATTGAGATAGCGTTCCATCAAATCGGCAATTGTTTCGCGGAGACTATTTTCTTTTTTTTGAGGGAGAGAACTTTTTTTGCGGAATTTAACAGATTCCACTTGAACAGAGAAAGGTCTAAAAAAGTAATCGATGGGTTGATTCAGAGCCTTAGACAACGCAATGACAATGCCGCTATTCGGTGCAAGCAGGCCATTTTCATACTTAGAAATCGTCATTTTCGAAACGATATTCCCCATGGATGAGCACAGTTCATCCATAGAAAGTCCCTTCATAATTCGCGCATTTTTAAGCCTAGCAGAAAAAATGGACAGATCCGTCATGATGCACCTCTAGTTTACAAATATATATAGAAATTTAAAATTTGTAAACCAGTTTGAATTTCACCCCCAATACCCCATCCCGAAAAACACGAGAAAAACCGGAAGAATAAAAATCCACACTCCCTGAAAATAATGTTCCAGGTCAGAATCGCTCATAGTGGAATGATCTATCAGCGAAAGTACCAGATACCAGAGCCCAATGTATTCCCAAACAGAGTGTTCCCCGGCAAAGATATACCCAAGAAGCACATAGCCAAGCGCAAATCCGACAACCGTCGGCGCCACCGCAATTAGCGAATGCTGCACAGCTACCATGAACCAGGGTCCCCTCGTACAGTAACTGATGTGGCCAAGGCGCTCACCATCATTTTCGAACATGCAGATTTCATTGACTTCCGCCCCCGTACCTACAGCAAATATCATATGCGCAATCTCGTGCACGAACGTTCCCGGAAACGTCACGAAATTCACGAAAAAATACGCAAAATCGCGATTAAGCGATCCGATGAGCTCCACTTGCAAGCGTTCAAGCCAAAACAAAATCAACCCCGCAACTACAGGCGCCAACAAAACAACTACCGTCAAAACGGCACTGACAGCAGCAATAACGCCGGGACCATTGCCCAAGCCAAACCAAGCAACGATTTGAGCCATCGAAGGGAACGAAAGCATGAATGCCTCCAAAAAGATTTCTCAATTTTACAAAAATGCCGTTTTTAGTAAAAATTCGACACTTTCACGAAATTAGACCGATTCAAATTCCAAAATCAGACCGAATGAGTCGACAGAATCATCCCGATTACAGCGCTGAAGGCTTAACCTTCCGGCGAGTTCCCGATTCCTTGCATTTCAACGACCTCCAGTTCGGTCGGGAGTGGGTTCTTGTCGTCTTGCTTTGCACCGAGCTGTTTTAGCTTGTAGCAAGTCGTGAGTACGCTTTGGCCTTTGTCTGCAAATTTTGCCATTCCCTTTTTGTAGGCTTCCTGAGCTTTGTCGAGCGAATCTCCGACTGCGTTCATCTGCTTTACGAACATGCCCACGCGGCTCAGCAATTCGTTCGCGAGCTCAAAGACGCGCTGCTGATTCTGCGCCTGCTGCACTTGGCGCCATGTCAGTTTGACGATACGGAGCGCGGCGTAAAGCGTCTGTTCGTCGGCAATATAGACGCATTTTTCCATGGCATTTCGCCATAGCGCAGGTTCTTCGGAAAGCGCAGTCCATAGCGCTGCGGAACGCGGCACGAACATGATTACGAAATCGACGGTTTCGCGGGGCGCTTTCACATATGACGTATATTTTTTCTTGGAGAGTTCATCGACATGTTTTTTGAGGCTGTCGATGTGATTCTTCAAAAGAGTTTTACGTTGTTCAACATCATCGCATGCGACGTAATCCATAAAGGCAGTCATGGAAACTTTCGAATCGACGATGACGTCTTTTTTCATGTCGAGGTGTACAATGACATCGGGCCGCATGGTCTTGCCAGTTTCTTCTGAGTACAACACATTGCCACCGGCATCGCGAAGCGTCGCCTGCGTTTCGAAATGGATCCCTTCTTGGAGGCCCAGCGATTCCAGCAGTTCTTCGAGGACGCATTCGCCCCAGTCGCCTTGCAGTTTGCTATCGTGCTTGAAGGCTCGAACGAGATCATCGGCGGCGCTTTTAGTTGCCGCGTTCGATTCGATGGACTGTTTCAACACTTCCTTGAGCGAAGTGTTCGCGACGGTCTGCTGCAAGGTCGTGTCGTTCATGGTCTTTTCCATCTTGGCGATGGTTTCCTTGAGCGGGTTCACGAGCTGTTCCATGGTCGCGTTGCCTGTTTTCGAAAGTTCCTCGCCACGTTGCTTGAGCATTTTCTCGGTTGCGATTTGCGCCTCGGCCACGAGCCGTTTCGAGATTTCATCAAAGCGGGCTTTCTGTTCTGCAAGAGACAATTGATGGACCCGTTCCATTTCTTGCTTCATCGCGTCTAGCTGTTTTGCAGCATCCTCGCGCACTTCGGCGACCTTCCTAGTTTCCGCTTCCAACTTGCTTTGCAACACGGCCACTTGTTTTTCAAGTTCCACGCTCATCTCCCGCGCTTTGGATTCCTTGCGCGCACCCAGGACGCGGGCCACCAAAAAACCGATAACGAGTCCCGTCACGGCACATACAACAACGGTCGCAATAGTCATATTCCGTTCTCCTTTTCTAAAATTCTACTTCGCCATTCAACGTTTACAACATATCCTAATCTATTTATCGTTTCTAAAAATACGTTTGTCAAATTTTAAAAAATTCATGAATTGCAAATATTTTTCTAAATTTGGGCGCATGGCAGAAAAAAAGAAAATTCTCGTAATGGTCGCAAGCCCAAAGAATGAACGCAGTGGAACGCTCATCCCGACAAAGGCCTTTGTCGAAGGGCTTGAGCAGAACGGCGATTACGAAACTGAGTACATTTTTATCGACAAGATGCATATCAAGCCCTGCCGTGGCTGCCTAAGCTGCTGGGGTCGTCCGGACGGTTCGTGCTTTATCAAAGACGACGACGTCCCGATGATTCGCGAAAAGCTCACGAACTCCGACATTGTCATCTGGAGTTTTCCACTGTTCCTGTTCAGCATTCCCGGGCAGATGAAAGTCCTGATGGACCGCATTGTGGGCATGGTCCACCCCTACATGGGACAAAAGCTGAAGGATGGCGCCAATGCCATGAATTCGCACCTGCACGGATTACAGTTCCAAAAGGAAGGCCAAAAGATTATCTTGCTTTCGAGCTGCGCCTGGATGGATCTCGACGTCGTGTATGAACCCATCCGCAAGCAGTTCGACATCATTCTCGGGCACGAGGGCTACACGCTTATCGCCTGTCCGCAGATGCGTGCGCTCGACCACCGTGGCGGTCCGCGCCGCTTGAACATGCTCCGCGAAAAATACCGCAAGGGCGGCGAAGAACTCGCCAAGACGGGCAAACTTTCGCAGGAAGCCATCGATATGATGCAGAAGCCTATTTTCAGTGATGACGCCTACGAGACGCTCGTCGTGGAATTCGTGACGCACATGTTCGACCGCGACGACAATTTTTAAGCAAGCGGCTTTAAACTAAAATATTTTGGTTCTCTAACTGCGTTTTTGGCCAAACCAGTACATAAAATAGAACCGGAAACGTAGTTCATGGATATCGACTTTTCTGTACTTTTTCGTTTCTTTATAGAAACCCAATAGTTCGTATCCACCCCTGAAACCGAACTCAATACAGCCAATCTTAAAGCCGACGCCAAGTACCGCGTCTAGCCACAAATCATTACCATACTCGGGCTCGCCAGAAAAAACTTTTTCGTTTTCTATTTCGACTTTTTCTTCGAACCACGGGAACCGAATTGCAGGGCCCAAATTCACAAAGAAGTTTTCCGACAAAAACATATTCCAGAAAAGCGCGATTTCAAAACTAGATGACGACACCGAGTCTTTGACTTCACGATGGACATACTGATACTTAGAACCGATGCCAAACATTCCATCGAAACCAAGCTCAGCACGCAAGGCCATATTATCTGTAATCGGGAACGCCATTTCGAACATTATGCTGAGCCCTGTCGTCTTTTCCGCATCATAATACTCTTCAGCACCCTTTAAATACGACGGGCCTATTCCAAGCATAACGCCCATGCTGAACTTGGTGAAAGTATCGTCCCATCCCTTACTTTGGGCAGGCGCATTCCCGGCATCTTCGACAGCAAACGCGGAAACCGCAAGCAACATCGCCAAGACAATAGCAGTAAACTTACTTTGCATAATTCACCACCATAATACGTAACGGTTTTTTGTTTGCTCCGCCATTCAAAACTAACGAATCATAAACTCGGTATGAATTTTGGTCTGCAAAAATCAAACGCAGGAAAGGCACCGTAGTGGTATCTGGCGGATACTGCACATAATGAGGCGCAGGCTTTAGCGGTTCGAAATTGACATCAAGCGGTTTGAACGAAACGGAACCGGAATCAGCAACCCAGTAATAGTAGGTATAAGTAGAATCCCTGTATGTTTCTGAATCAAATCCCTTAACGTCCAGCGACTTGATTGAACTTGCATCATTATTCTCAAGCACTTTGCCAAAATCGACTTCCAGCGTAGCCTTGTTGCCTACTTTATCTTGAACCGTAAACTTGAGCAGGCCGTTTTTATTTGCAAACAAAGTGTCTCTTATCGAAATAACCGTATCACGCTCAACCCATTCGTCACCATCGTAATACCCCGACAGCTTATATTCCGTAGGCGCGATCGCCGCACGCAACTCCATGGCCGAGGGCACATAGGTATTTCCCTTCATATACGGGATATCGCCCTGCTTATACGAAAGCAAGGGCTTCGCCTCGCCGGAATTTTCATCTTTCACCTGAATTGAAAGAATTGAGGCATCTTTAAACGCCGGAATATATATAGTCCAGGAGGATCCACTGGGATTATAATCAGTGCGTACTTCTTCGTTCCTAAAATCACTGAATATGGCGCCACACTTCTTTTCTTTGCCATTCACGCTACACACAGGTTTAAACACGAGGCCACACAAATCCGTGAGTAAAACTTCGTCCGTCTTTTCAACAAGCACATAATAAGTACTACCTCCTGAATCGCCACACGAAGCCAGGAGCACCGCAACAAGTAACAACAATACATTGTATTTCATCTTAACAACAATATAAACAAAAAGAATTTAAAAATACAATAAAAAAGAAAAGCCCCGGCAGACGCCAGGGTTTTCCGTAAAAGCAAATTCGCAGATTAGCGCTTGCTGAACTGGAAGTGCTTACGAGCCTTCTTGCGGCCGAACTTCTTACGTTCAACGGCACGGGCGTCGCGAGTCATGAGGCCTTCCTTCTTGAGGGCCGGCTTCACTTCGGCGTCGTTAGCAACCAATGCGCGGGAGATGCCGAGACGGACTGCGCCCATCTGGCCGGCGATGCCACCGCCACGAGCGGTAACTTCGACGTCCCATTCTTCAGCGTTGCCGAGGATGGCGAACGGAAGATTTGCAATCATGTCTTGCACTTCAGAATGGAAGTATTCCTTGAAATCACGACCATTGATAGTGCGCTTGCCGGTACCCGGCTTCAGGATCACAGCGGCGATGGCGTTCTTGCGACGGCCAGTGCCGCGGTAGATCTTCTTATTCTTTGCTGTAGCCATAGTTTTCTCCGTTCTAAATTAAAGTTCTACGACTTCGGGTTTCTGGGCAGCGAACGGATGTTCGGCACCTGCAAAAATCTTGAGCTTCTTGATCATCTTGTGGCCAAGAGCGCTGTGCGGGAGCATGCCCCAAATGGCAGCTTCGAGCGGAGCAGTCGGGTGCTTTGCCAAAAGGTCGGCAAAGTTGATCCAACGTTCACCGGCGATGTGGCCAGTGTGGTGGAAATACTGCTTCTGGAGAGCCTTGTTGCCGGAAACAGCAACCTTTTCAGCGTTAATGACAACCACGAAGTCGCCAGTATCGACGTTCGGGGAATAGATGGCCTTATGCTTGCCCATGAGGAGACGAGCAACTTCGCTTGCAACGCGTCCCATCGGCTTGTCAGCTGCGTCCACAAGCTTCCACTTGCGGGAGACAGTCTTCGGGTTTACCGTAATGGTTTTCATGTAAATCCTCTAGTGAGTGAAATTCCAGGGCAAAGGCGCCCCGAGAAAAGCAAGGTAAATATAGATGATTTCAAGAGGCCGTTCAAGGGTAAAAAAGTCGAATTTTCGAAAAAAGTAGTGTTTTTGCGGGTTAAGCATTCTATTAATTGATAGAATTACAGCAATTAGTATAGCGAAATTTAGTTTTTAGCTGATAGAACTCAGAGTTTAGAACTTAGATTTTCATTTTTTAACGAGATGGCGATGCCCGATCAAGTCGGGCATGACATTACGAAAGCAAGTGTAAGCCCCGTCATTCTGACCCGCAGGGGGGAAGAATCCAGGGCGTTCCCCCTCAGGATGACGTTCACTGTCTACTATTCTTCCTCATGCTCGCGAGCGCTTTCGAGCGACGGCGAGCGGTTTCCTGGAGGTTCACGGCGACGTCAAATTCATCGACAATTTCGCGACCGAGAATTTCTTCGAGCACGTCTTCGAGGCTCACGATGCCGGCAATCGCACCAAACTCGTCAACCACACCGACCATGTGACCGCGCTGTTTGAGGAATCGCAACAGGAGTTTGTCGAGAGTAACGCTGTCCGGCACGAGCTGCATCGGGCGCATGAGTTGGCGGAGTTTCACATCGCGTTTTCCTTCGACAAGTTTGTTATAAGCGTCGCGGCGCAACACAATTCCAATCCAGTTATCTTTTTTCTTTTCGTAAAGCGGAACTCGCGAAAACGGCCAGTTGCCGCGTTCGTCCAAAGTTTCACCGAGGGTACAATCCGCGTCCAGCGAAAAGACGACTTGTCGAGGCGTCATGACGCGACGTACAGGGAGCGACTTGAGCGAAAGGATATTCTTGATGACAAGAGCCTGCTGGTTGTCGATAACGTCTTCGCGAAGGCCAAGACTCACGAGACTGTTGATGTCCTCGATGCTCACGTCTTTCTTTTCTTTATCTTCGCGGGTCCAGTGCTTGGTGAGCGTAAGGCAAAGCCAAATGATTCCCGTCCAGCCGAGGATTTTCGTGATGTAGTAAAACGGCACAGCGACAAGCGGTGCGCAGACTTTTGCCTGCTTGACGCCAAGCGTCTTGGGGGTGATTTCGCCAAAGAGCAAAATGAGAATCGTAAGAATAACCGGCAAGAGCATCGCCGCCGACGGCGACAAGCGTTTTACCGCAAGGGCGGTCGCTAAAGAGGCTCCCACGGTATTCGCGACAGTATTCACCACAAGCACAGAAGCAATGTAGCGGTCGATGTTGTCCTTCACGTGTTTCAGATAACGTGCCGTAAATTTCTTTTGCTTTTCCAGCACCTCCACAGTCGAAGGCGGAACACTGTAAAACGAGGCTTCCGTCACAGAGCAGAACGCCGAAGCGGCAAGGCAAGCAAGAACTGTAATTACAATTTCAAACATAATTTAGGGGTTGGTGGTTAGTGGTTAGGAATCATGAATTTGTCATTCCCCGCTCCGACGGGGAATCTCCGTTAACAATCAGGAGATGCCCGATCAGTGTCGGGCATGACAATCCACGTTTACATTTCCGCTTGCGTTTCATCGCTCACCGCTCATATCCAAAAGCATCGGTTCTATGGCCCAGAACTGGGTGCGTTCCACATCTCGTATAAATTCGTCGAGCGATTTTGCATTCAATAACGGCACCACAAAAGAATCTTCCGTATTCATTTGCACAAGCTCAATTTCTGTAGATTTTGAAATATTCGCCATTTTGCGGACCTCTTCAAGCGCATCGTCAAAACCGCCCATACCTTGCACAAGTCCAGCTTCTTTCGCCTTCCAGCCGACCATCACACGGCCGCCACCATACGCAGTATCCACAACCGCCTGCGGGATTCCCGTCGCCTGCGAAACGACTCCCGTAAAGCGTTCATAGAAGTCGTCCATGTATTCCTGCAATGCCGCCTTTTCGGTATCCGTCCACGGGCGTGCGAAAGAACGGGCATCCGCATAATCATTTGTCTTCACCGGTTCATTGCGCAAGCCAAGCTTACCCATCAAGCCGGACGCATCAATTTTTCCGCCATAGATGCCGATGCTTCCGACAATGGAAAACGGTTCCGCAATTATCTTGTCTGCACCGCAAGCAATGTAATAAGCCCCCGACGTTCCGCTACTTCCGATGCTAGCCACGATGGGTATATCATATTTTTTCAGGTTCTTGAGCGCAGCCCAGATTTTATCGGATGCAATAGCGCTCCCACCCGGCGAAGAAATCCGCAACAACAAAGCTTTCGCGCCCGTCGAAGGAAGTTTCCGCAAATTTTCGACCACCGATTCCTCCATGCGGGAATCTATCGTCCCGTTGATGTTCAGGAGAGCGACCTTTGTACGGTGGCTCCAGCTTTCGTCAAAAATCTTGGTATTCGACGGAGACCATGTCCTGAAAAACGCTTTGGGAGCATCGATATCGAAGAAAGTCTTTAGCGCATAAGACGGGACCTGGTCAATATAAAGGAGAGTATCTACAAGCCCGGCTCTTTTTGCCCCAATCGCCGTAATGACCGGCTTTTGCGCCAGCGAATCAAGCGATTGCATGTTGTCAGAAGATGTTCCATGTTTCATGCGGGGGGCCACATGCATACGGACAATTTCCCAAATATCCTTGTAAAGAGTTTCTATGTTGCTACGCGCATTTACCGACATGGAATCCGCCGTGTAAGGTTCTACGGCTGACTTGTACTCTCCATGCTTCAGGAATTCCACCTTGACGCCTAGCTTGTCCAGAAAGCCCTTGTAGAACGTGATTCCGCCACCAAGCCCTAGCCACGTAAAATGCGCCGACGGTTCTACGACAATGCGATCCACATTCGACGCCGCCAAAAGCAGCGACGGGCGGACATCGTCCATGTACGCAATTACAAGACCGCCTCGTCTTTTCAACTTTTGTACATAACGGTTGATTTCTTCCGAGATAGCCAAGTTGCCCTTGTACCCCGAAAAATCAAGCACCACAAGCCCTGCCGCCGGATCGCGAAGCAGGTGTTCAAACAAATTACGAACCCTCATCAAGCCAATAGAAGACGAACCGAAAAACGGGACCTTCTTTTCGACTTCTGTCACGGGCATATTCAAAGGCACGCGGATAATCTGCGCCGAACGCGACGCCCGCGGATTACGGGAGGCATGGAACCCGATGCATCCGCCCTTCGGCAAGAAATCATCATATACCTTGAGGGAAGCGTCAAAATGACCGCCGAACGAACTGGAAAGCGTGAGCGTATATTCATCGTCATCACCGTAAATCGGCATCTTGAAGCCAAAACGCATTCCGTAAAGGGAAAGTTCAAAAAGCAGCCGGTGATCCTTCCAATCTTCGACATCGTAGCTCGCACTGAAAAAATCCCCCAAGCGAATCGTTGCGCCCGCATTATGCACGCGCTCCATAGATTGTGGCCCAAGGTACAACAAATTATCGCAAGAGTAACCAAGCGAAAGCATGCGGAAAGGCCGAATCAAGATACCAGGCGAATACGTCCACTCCGTTCCCTTGAAAGCAGCACTGCGCAGAGCCGTAATGCGACCGCCCCAAAAAGCGCTGCGGTCAAATAGCGGAAAACCGTGCGTCAAGTTCCAACGCGACTCATCCATGCCCTTGCCGTCAAAACGGTATTCAAACCCCGCCCCGAAACGGTCCAGGTTTCCCCCCACGCGGAATTCAGTAATGCCGTCATCAAAATAGTACGAGGCCAGAGCACCCTTGGAATCCAGTGCCGAGAGCCCCGCCGGGTTCCCGAAGACCCCATGAGCCCCGTCAAGCGAAACAAAACCAGATTCGCCGGGGAGGTAGGCGTAAGAAATTGCGGACAATGCGGTAAACGCAACGGCAAACGAAAGTGGTTGAAAAAAATTTATCTTCATCGTCAATATTTTAGTAAATTTAAAAGGAGGTAATGATGCCAATAGGAGGAAACCGTGAAAAACTTAGCCATTCTTTCATTTCTCCTTTCGTTTTTCTTGATTTCCTGCGGGGATGATTCCAGCAGTTCCGCAGATGATTCCGAAAAAAAAATCAATACAACCATTTCAGGAATGGCGCAGTGGCCCTTTGAAGAAGGAACTATAGTTTCTATTTATGAACTTGACGAAAATTTCGAAAAGACAGGCATCAATTACGAAACCAAAATTAAAAACGATTCAGGCGAATACTCAGAGAACATAAAAAAAATCCAATCACAATACGCTTTACTTAAAGCGTACGGTTATTACAGCAACCTCGTTACCGGAGAACAGGCAAAAGATAAATTAACACTATATGCCCTTGCAGACTTAAGCGAAAGCGACAAATTAAATATCAATCTGCTTACACATCTAGCTCATAAGCGCACATTATACCTTATCTCAGCAAAAAACAAATCTTTGAAAGATGCAAAAAAGCAAGCAGAAAAAGAACTTTTAAAACCGTTCGGAATCAAGGAAATAAATGATGACGAAAGTACAGCACTGCTTGCCTTATCCATATTGCTGCAGGGAACCTTTCCCGAAGAAAATATAAACGACCGCTTAACGAACTATAAAAACGATATCGAGAAAGACGGCATTTGTAATGATAGTAAAACAGCGACTCAAATTGCCGATTGGGCATACCAGCAAAATCTAGATTCTGGCCTTACGAAAATTCGAAGCAACATTGAAAAACAAAAAAAATACACCGATATTCCTGCATTCGAAAAATACGTGGACGGTTTCTGGCAAGCCAATTACGGACTTGGAAGCTGCACAGACAAACAAAAAAACGAAATCAGAAAAAACACAAATTCAGAAAGCAATTTCTCAGACCTATATTTCATTTGCAAATCCAAAAAATGGAGAGAGGCCACAAAAAAAGAAAAAGATTCATATTATTGGCCTGACTCTTTAGACAACATCAAGGCGAAAGAAGGAGATGCCTATTGGAGCAAAATAGACTCAACAGTCTGTTACATCCATGAAGACAAATCGTGGCATAAAAGCGACATAAGCAATTGTACTCTTGGTTTACAAACATGCACAAAACAGCGAGTAAGGGATATTGATACCACATCTAATGGGAACTGGTATGTTTGCGATGGAGAACAGTGGTTGCATTGGAACAGTTTCGAAATAGACCCCAAAGACTCCAAATGGAAAACATCCATCAAAAACGAAAAAGACACTTTAGGCTGGAAGAAAGCAGAACAAGGAACAACCCGCAAAGGCAGTAAGACCGATATCATTTACATTTTTGACAAAAACGCATGGAGACTCGCAACGATACCCGAAGCAACACTTGGCGGATGTACCAAGGAAATCGAAGATTCCCTCGGTTATGTGGAAATACGAAAAGGGCAAGAATTTATCGACCCCGTTGCCATCAGTTGCAAACAAGAAAAATCCATCAAATATCCGGATGGTTTAAAATGTCCAAAACCAACCAACAGCCCCAATAGCTACTATGATTGTTCCTACATAGATTGTTCTACATCATTATTTGAAAACGGCTACTATCGTTGCAATGACGAACAATGGCATAGAGTAGATGACTGCACTATTGAACTAATAAAATTAAATGAAGGTAAACCAGGCAAAGATGGCGACAGCCATTGGGGAACCACATGCCCGTCCAGATGTTATGTATTCGAGAATGATTCCAACGATTCAACTCATGGGAAATGGCGTGTAGGTGATTTAACAGAATGCGCTTTAGGCTTGGGAGGATGTACCAAAAGTCGTGACGGAATGAAAAAAACTGGACTAAGTGCATCGAAATACTATGGTTGCCAAATCGATGTTTTTTGTTTCCAAGACCTAACAGTATATGAAAAAAGCGAAACACAATATGTCTGTAGAAGCACAGTCGTTTCCGACTTTCCCCATGAATGGCAAGAAACGCAATCTAGAAACATAAAAAGCAACAGAAGCGAGTAAACTATGAAAAAAACGGTCTTACTTAACCTACTTTTTTTGCTTTTCTTGATTTCCTGCGGCAACGATTCAGGAAATTCCGCCGAAAATTCCGAAAAAATCATCAACACAACTATTTTAGGAATGGCGCAAGGCCCCTTTGAAAAAGGGGCGACGGTTTCTGTTTATGAACTTGATACGAACTTCCAGCAGACAGGGTACAATATCGAAACAAGCATCAAAAGCGACAAGGGTGATTTTTCGGTTAAGTTAAGAGACTTTGAATCACAGTATATATTGTTTAAAGTAGAGGGTTATTACTTCAACATTTTCACCAACAAAAAAATAAAGGATAAATTAACTTTATACGCACTTACAGACTTGAGCGAACGGGACAAAGTAAACATAAACCTACTCACACACTTAGCCTACAACCGCACGCAGTATCTTGTCTCAGAAAAAAACGTACCCATAAAAAAAGCCAAAAAACAAGCAGAATCTGAAGTTTTAAAAGCATTCGGCATTGAAGAAGACGATTTCAATGACGCCGAAGATCTAGACTTCTTTGGAAAAGACAAACAAAGTGCGGCATTACTTGCCATATCCGTAC